>Ga0247823_10000176_pt1 | contig 53646 bp, 57 predicted proteins | sample 13C_PalmiticAcid_2_FD_192426 | JGI IMG/M metagenome (GOLD analysis project Ga0247823, IMG submission 192426) | Soil microbial communities from agricultural site in Penn Yan, New York, United States - 13C_PalmiticAcid_Day30 | ecosystem: Environmental > Terrestrial > Soil > Agricultural land... | reverse complement strand
CTACCAGGGCACCGACCGCCAGGCCTTCGCCACGCCGTACTACGGCTACGACGAGGTGGACATGGTCACCTTCCATGGCGATCAGGCGGGCGGCCACTACCTGCAATGGCTGCGCGCGCAGCGGCCCGACGCCGACCGCCTGCGCGACCCCGCGAACCAGCTGCCGCACGGGTACACCTGCCCGCAGGCCCACCGCACCGCCGTGCCCGAGGCGCTGTACCCGACCCGCTACATCCGCGACCGCGCGGTGGATTTCCTGCGGCGCGCGCGCGGCGCGGAGCAGCCTTTCTTCGCGTTCGTCTCGTTCCCCGATCCGCACCACCCGTTCACGCCGCCCGGGCGCTACTGGGACCTCTACGACCCGGCCGATTTCGAGGTGCGCCTGCCCTACGAGGCGCACCGCAACCCGACGCCGCCCATGCGCTGGTGCCGCGAGCAATGGGCGCAGCACGCGCGCCACCGCCAGGGGCCGCACGACGGCTTCTTCGCCACCGGGCAGGAGCTGCGCGAGGCCATGGCGCTGACCTGCGGGATGATCACCATGATCGACGACGCGGTGGGCGACCTCGTGCGCGCGCTGGACAACAACGGCCTGCGCGAAGACACGGTGATCGTCTTCACCTCGGACCACGGCGACTACCTCGGCGAGTTCAACCTGGCGCTCAAGGGCGCGCTGGCGTCGCAGGCCATCACCCGCGTACCCTTCATCTGGTCGGACCCGCGCGCGCCCGCGCCGGCCGTGAGCCGCGCGCTGGCCTCCACCATCGATATCGCGCCCACCATCCTCGCGCGCAGCGGCATCGCGCCGTACCACGGCCTGCAGGGCCGCTCCCTGCTGCCCTGCCTGGACGGCCAGACGGCGGTGCAGGACGAGCTGCTGATCGAGTACCAGGACAACCGCGCGCGCCAGGGCTTCGCCCGCCCGGCCTGCGTGCGCACGCTGCTGACGGCGCGCCACCGGCTCTCGGTCTACAAGGACGAGGCCTGGGGCGAGCTGTACGACCACCAGGAAGACCCCGACGAAACCCACAACCTCTGGGATTCGCCGGCCCATCAAACGCTTCGATCCAGCCTGACTCAACAATTGCTGCACAAGATGCTGGATGCCGTGGACCCCAGTCCGCAGGCGCGCTACGCAGCGTGAAGGAGACCAACAACATGCAACGCCGTCAACTCATCGTGGGCGCCGGCCTGGGCCTCGGCCTGGGGCCACTCGCTTTCGCCCAGGAATGGCCCGACCGCGCCATCCGCGTGATCGTGCCGGGCGGGCCGGGCTCACCGGCCGATGTCGCCATCCGCGCCATGCAGGACGTGCTGCCCAAGCACCTGGGGCAGGCCATCGTGGTGGACAACCGCGCGGGTGGCCAGGGCATCATCGGCGTCGAAGCCGTGGCCAAGTCACCCGCCGACGGCTACACGCTGGGCCTGATCAACCTGCAGACGGCGGTGGCCCCCGCGCTGCGCGCGAAGACGCCGTTCGACCTGCAGCGCGATCTCGTGCCGGTGGTGCAGCTCACTTCCGAATCGCCGGTGCTGCTGGCGCGCGAAGGCCTGGGCGCGCGCACACTGGCCGAGCTGGTCGCGCTGGCGAAGAAGCAGCCCGGCCAGCTCACGTTCGGCAGCGCCGGCGCGGGCACGCCTTCGCACCTGGGCATGGCCTTGCTGCAGCGCGCGGCCGGCATCGAGATGCGGCACGTGCCCTACCGCACCGTCGCCTCGGCCGTCACCGACCTGGCCGGCGGCACGGTGGACGTGGTGCTCGCGGGCTCGGCCGCGGCCCAGCAGGGGCTCAACGGCGGGCGCATGGTGCCGCTGGCCCTTTCGGCGCCGCAGCGCAAGGCCAGCTTTCCCAGCGTGCCGACGCTGGCCGAGGCGGGTTTTCCGGGCATCGACCTGCGCGGCTGGACCGGCATCGTGGTGCCCATCGGGGTGCCGGCGGCCGTGACCGCGAAGCTGGCCAAGGCCTTCGCGGCGGCCCTGACCCAGCCGGCGGTGATCGCGCGCATCGAGACCTCGGGCGCCGAAGTCAGCGGCGTGGCCGGGGCCGCGTTCCAGGCCTTCGTGCAATCGGAGGCGCAGCGCTGGCGCAAGGTGGTGGTGGACGCGAAGATCACGGCCGACTGAGCCGCGCCGTTTGCCTGTACCCTTGGCCGGATGACGACATCCGATACCCAAGAACCCATTCACGAAGCCCGCGTCTGGAGCGACGAACACTGGACCGCTCGCGTCATCAAGAACGACGACGATGACGGCTGGGCCGTCGCCATGTACCTGGACAACGGGGCCGAACCGGCGCTGGTCGGCCCCTGGACCATGGGCCGCGACAAGAAGAACCCCAAGCCGCTGGACACCGCGGCCTTCAACACCCTGGTGAAGACCGCGAAAGAGGTGATTCGCCGCTCCGAGCAGCAGCGGCATGCGGAGCTGAACAAGAACGTGACCGTGACGGTGGACGGGCAGCGCATCCGCGTCGCCCTGGCCATCGTGCCCGACGAGGAGGGCGCCACCGCCACGCTGCGCGCGCTCGACGAGTTCGACGCCGAGTTGGCCTGCGTGCCGGTGCCGCCCACCTTCAGGCTGAACGTGGACAGCGCGCAGGCCTGGATCGCCGCGGGTTTCGAGAGGCCCGCGCGATGATCGACGGCCTGGTCGCCGGGCGCCTGATGGGCGAGGCCTCCCGCCGCGTGGACAAGGCCGGGCGCGGCTACATCGTGGCCCGCGTGCTGGCCCGCAACCGGGCGGACGAGGAGTTCATCGTCAACGTGATCGCTTTCGACGAGGCGGTGGGCCAGGCGCTGGTGGCGCTGCGCGACGGCGAGTCGCTCAGCCTCTCGGGCGGGCTCACGCCCAAGGTCTGGACGGACAAGCAGGGCATCGTTCGCCCCAGCCTGGACATGGTGGCCACCCACGTGCTGTCGGCGCACCAGCCCGGCGCCGGGGCTTGACCCCGCTTGCCCCAAGGGCGCGCGCCTCTGCGAAAATCGCCCGGATGAACGCGACCAACACCACCGAACTCATGAACACCCTGGGGCTGCAGGCCAAGGCGGCCTCGGCGCTCATGGCCAAGGCCAGCGCGGCCACCAAGCTGGCGGCTCTGCGCGGCCTGGCCGCGCTGCTGCGCGCCAACGTGGACGCGCTGCAGGTGGACAACGCGAAGGACCTGGAGCGCGCCCGAGCCAATGGCCTCTCCGAACCCATGGTGGACCGGCTCAAGCTCACGCCCAAGGTCATCGAGACTTGCGCCCAGGGCTGCGAGCAGCTCGCGGCCATGCCCGACATCATTGGCGACATCAGCGGCATGAAGCAGATGCCCAGCGGCATCCGCGTGGGCCAGATGCGCGTGCCCATCGGCGTGTTCGGCATGGTCTACGAGAGCCGGCCCAACGTGACGATCGAGGCAGCGTCGCTGTCGATCAAGAGCGGCAACGCGGCCATCCTGCGCGGCGGCTCCGAGGCCATCGAATCCAACCGCGCCCTGGCTGCGCTGGTGCAGCGCGCGCTGACGGACGCCGGCCTGCCGGCCGACGCGGTGCAACTGGTGCCGACGACGGACCGCGCTGCCGTGGGCCAGCTCATCACCATGCCGCAGTACGTGGACGTGATCATCCCGCGCGGTGGCAAGGGGCTGATCGAGCGCATCAGCGCCGAGGCCAAGGTGCCGGTCATCAAGCACCTGGACGGCAACTGCCACACCTACGTGGACGAGCCCTGCGACATCGCGCTGGCGGTGAAGGTGACCGACAACGCCAAGACGCAGAAGTACAGCCCCTGCAACGCCACCGAAAGCCTGCTGGTGGCGCGCGGCGTGGCGGCCGATTTCCTGCCGAAGATCGGCGCCATCTTCGCCGCCAAGGGCGTGGAGATGCGGGCCTGCGCCGAGAGCCAGACGATCCTGGCGGCGATGCCGGGCGCGAACCTGAAGGAGGCGACCGAGGCCGACTGGTCGGAGGAATACCTCGCCCCGGTCATCAGCATCAAGCTGGTGGCGGGCGTGGACGAGGCCATCGCCCACATCAACCGCTACAGCAGCCACCACACCGACGCCATCATCACCACCGACCACGTGCACGCCCAGCGTTTCCTGCGCGAAGTGGATTCGGCCAGCGTCATGGTGAATGCGAGCACCCGCTTCGCCGACGGTTTCGAGTTCGGCCTGGGCGCCGAAATCGGCATTTCCACCGACAAGTTCCATGCCCGTGGCCCGGTGGGCGTGGAGGGCCTGACGTCGCTCAAGTACGTGGTGCTGGGCGAGGGCGAAGTGCGGGGCTGAGGCCCTGAAAGACCGGCCGTGAAACGCCCGGTGCGCCTGCTGGCATTCCTGGCCCTGGCGCATGCGGGTGGGGCCGTGGCGGGTGAAGCGGCGCAGAACTGGTTCAACGACCCGTTCTTCCAGATCTCGGCCGCCGTGCCCGACTGCCCCCGGCCGGCGGGGCCGTTCATCACCGAGCGCGAGCGGCTGGCCCAGACGCACCGGCGCGCCGAGAAGGGCACGACCTGCTGGCTCGCGAAAGCCTGCGATCGCCCCAACGCCTTCGCCTACGACCAGGACATCGCCACCGCCTTTCGGCAGGCCCTGAAACGGCGCCCCGCGTTCACCGCCGCCAGCACGCTCTGGGTGACGGTGCAGGGGCGTGTGGTGTACATCGAGGGCTGTGCCCGGCGCCAGGCCGTGGCGGCGCAGGCCGAGGCCTTTGCGCGGGCGTTGCCGCACGTGCAGCAGGCCAGCGCGATCATCCGCCACGACCCCTCGGCGCACCCGCCCTACCGGACCGCCGCCGACCGCCCCTGAGGGCGTTCACCAGGAGTGAAGAGACCATGTGCCGCAACATCAAGACCCTGTTCAATTTCGAGCCGCCCGCGACCGAGCTGGAGATCCGCGACGCCTCGCTGCAGTTCGTGCGCAAGCTCAGCGGCTTCAACGTGCCGTCGCAGGCCAACGAAGCGGCGTTCGACCGCGCGGTGGAGCAGGTGGCCGCGACGGCGCGCGAACTTATGGCCTCGCTGCGCACCACCGCCGCCCCGCGCAACCGCGAGGTGGAGGCGGCCAGAGCGAAGGCGCGCTCGCTGGCGCGTTTTGGATCAGGCTGATTTGATAATTAATTAGAACTTTTCGTCTAAAATACTCAAATTGTTTAAAAAAATTGAGTAAAAAGATGAAGATTTTCTTCGCGACCACGCTTGCGGCCCTGACAACGGCCTGTGCTTCCTTGCCCATGCCTCTGGCCGAGGGGGCCCCCAAAGTTGATCCCTCGAAACCGCTGTATCTGATGTCGGTGCGCGTGAACAATGAACACAAGCCGAGGTGGAAGCCAGATGTGCTTGGTGTTCTTCTGGATGCGCGTGGAGGCGTGGCAAAACCTGAGCAGGTGGCCTTTCGGATGGACGGCAAGGGCCGTGTCGTCTCACCTGCAGAAGACGGAAGCGTGACCTACCTATTGCGTTTCACGGTCGATAGTGCGGCGTACACCCTTCGCGGCCTCAACGCCATGAGCGCTGCGTTTCCCGTACTGGGCACTTATTTCGTGCCTTTGCACTCCGAACTGCCCTCGGCAACCGCCGGCGCTCACTACCTTGGGGCGGTCAATGCGGTGATTCGCGAACGACGGGACAACGAATTCCGTGCAGGCCCTGTTGTCCCATTGATTGATCAGGCGATTGCGGGGGCTTCGACCGGGACTTTCGATATTGAAATCACGGACGCCTACGAGAGAGATGTCGCTCTTTTCAAAAAGACCTTTACCGCTTTGGACGGAGTGGAAATCCAGAAGGCTGTATTGCCGCCTTGGAGCCGGAATGATGCCCAGACTTATTGGGAAAAAAACTAAGCCTCAGCGCCGCCCCGGCCAGTCCGTCCCGCCTTCCCCTTCGAACACCGCGCGCAGCAGGTTGCCGGCCTGGGAGGCCAGGGTCAGCAGGCCCCAGATGAGCAGCCAGGGGCTGGCGCGGGCCGGCCGCATGCCGCCGTCCCACCAGTAGGCGAAGCCGCCGGCCAGGGCGAACAGGGCGCCCAGCAGCAGGAACACCCCCATCAGCAGCACCCGCAGGCTGGTGCTCTCGGGTGGCCGCCAGACGCAGAACCAGGCGGCCAGGGCGGTCATCAGGGCGAAAATCGTCATCGGAACCCTCCCTCGGGCCGTTGTGGGGCCGCTTCCAGGCGCTGGAACCGGCTTGAAATTGGCGTCATGCGCCCCCATTACACTGGTTGCCTCCCCAGCCGCCAATACCCCTCCCCCTATGGTCCCGCACCTCGTCACCGCCCTGACCGGCCCCATCAACGAGCTCGAGCAGCGCATCCTCGAGTCCACCCCGGTGATCGAGCGCTGGTTCCGCCTCGAGTGGATGGAGCACACGCCGCCGTTCTACACCTCGGTGGACGTGCGCAACGCGGGTTTCAAGTTGGCGCCGGTGGACACGAACCTGTATCCCGGCGGCTGGAACCACCTCACGCCCGAGATGCTGCCGCTGGCGGTGCAGGCCGCGATGGCGGCGATCGAGAAGATCTGCCCCGAGGCCAAGAACCTGCTGCTGGTGCCCGAGAGCACCACCGACACCTTCTACCTGAGCAACCTGGCGCAGCTGCAGCGCATTTTCTACATGGCCGGGCTCAATGTGCGCCTGGGCTCGCTCTCCAACGACATCAAGGCCCCCACCACCATCGAGCTGCCCGGCGGCGACAAGGTGGTGCTGGAGCCGCTGCTGCGCAGCAAGCGCCGCCTGGGCCTGAAGAACTTCGACCCCTGCACCATCCTGCTCAACAACGACCTGAGCGCGGGCGTGCCCGGCATCCTGGAAGACCTGCACGAGCAGTACCTGCTGCCACCGCTGCACGGCGGCTGGGGCACGCGGCGCAAGAGCCACCACTTCAAGGCCTATGAAGAGGTGTCCAAGCGCTTCGGCAAGCTGCTGGGCATGGACCACTGGCTGATCAACCCGATGTTCAACCAGTGCGGGCAGGTGGATTTCAACGAGGACGCCGGGCTGGAATGCCTGCGCAGCAACACCGACGCGCTGCTGGGCAAGATCCGCCGCAAGTACAAGGAATACGGCATCAACGAAAAGCCGTTCGTGGTGGTCAAGGCCGACAACGGCACGGGCGGCATGGGCATCCTGACCGTGCGCGACGCCAAGGACATCGACAACCTTTCGGCCAAGACCAAGGCCCGCATGGCCGTGGGCCAGGCCGGCCAGGAGGTGCACGAGGTCATCATCCAGGAAGGCGTGCTGACCAACGAGCGCATCAACAGCGCGGTGGCCGAGCCCGTGGTCTACATGATGGACCGCTACGTGGTCGGCGGCTTCTACCGCGTGCACGCCGACCGCGGCGTGGACGAGAACCTCAACGCGCCCGGCTCCAGCTACGTGCCGCTGGCGTTCGAGCAGAGCGCGCAGCTGCCGCAGCCCGGCCAGAAGCCCGGCGCGAGCGTGCCCAACCGCTTCTACATGTACGGCGTGATCGGCCGCCTGGCCATGCTGGCGGCGAGCTATGAGCTGGAAGCCACCGACCCGGACGCCGAAGTCTACGAGTGAGTTGCTGCGGCGCAACATTCGACCCGGACGCCGCCGTTTAGAGCGCTGAGCCGGCAGACAAGGTCCCGCCGGCGGGCGCACAATCGCGTTCCCTCGACAACCGAACCCCGTGCCAACAGGCCGGGGTTGTTTTGTGTCCGCTTCCAAATCGTCACTGGCTGCGCTCACCCTCGGCGCCATCGGCGTGGTGTACGGCGACATCGGCACCAGCGTGCTGTACGCCATGAAGGAGGTCTTTGGCTCCGGCCACGTGCCTTTCACCCACGCCAACGTCTACGGCATCCTGTCCATCCTGTTCTGGACGCTGACGGTCATCGTCTCCCTCAAGTACGTGGTGCTGGTGCTGCGCGCCGACAACAACGGCGAAGGCGGCCTGATCGCAATGCTTGCGCTGGCTTCCATGGCGGTGAAGGAGCGGCCCGCCTTGCGCCAGACGCTGCTGGCCATCGGCATCTTCGGCACCGCGCTGTTCTATGGCGACGGCGTCATCACGCCGGCGATCTCGGTGCTCTCGGCCGTCGAGGGCCTGGAGGTGATCTCGCCGCACTTCAAGCACTACGTGGTGCCCATCACCCTGCTGGTGCTGTTCGCGCTGTTCGCGGTGCAGAAGCGCGGCACCAGCGGCATCGGCCGCTTCTTCGGCCCGATCACCCTGGCATGGTTCCTCACCATCGCGGCGCTGGGCGTGTCGCAGATCGTGGGCCATCCCGAGATCCTGGGTGCGCTCAGCCCGCTGCACGCGCTGCGCTTCATGTGGGCGCAGCCCGGCACCAGCTTCATCATCCTGGGCGCGGTGGTGCTGTGCGTCACCGGCGCCGAGGCGCTCTACGCCGATCTCGGCCACTTCGGCAAGCGCCCGATCCGCCTGGCCTGGTTCTCCGTCGTCATGCCCTGCCTCACGCTGAACTACTTCGGCCAGGGCGCATTGCTGCTGGCCGACCCGGCGGCCGTGAAGAACCCGTTCTTCAACATGGCGCCCGAGTGGCTGCTGCTGCCGCTGGTGATCATGGCCACCATGGCCACGGTGATCGCTTCGCAAGCCCTGATCACCGGTGCCTTCAGCGTGACCAAGCAGGCGATCCAGCTCGGTTACCTGCCGCGCCTGAAGATCCAGCACACCAGCGTGAAGCACACCGGCCAGATCTACATGCCGTTCGTGAACTGGAGCCTGTTCACCGCCATCGTGCTGGCGGTGGTGATGTTCAAGTCATCCAGCAATCTCGCGGCAGCCTATGGCATCGCGGTCACGCTGGACATGCTCATCACCACGGTGCTCACCTTCTACGTGATTCGCTACAGCTGGAAGTACCCGCTGTGGCTGTGCGCGCTGGCCACCGGTTTCTTCTTCCTGGTCGATCTGGCTTTCTTCAGCTCCAACCTGCTCAAGCTCTTCGCCGGCGGCTGGTTCCCGCTGCTCATCGGCGGCGCGGTGTTCACGCTCATGATGACCTGGAAGCGCGGCCGCTCGCTCATGGCCGAGAAGCAGCATGCCGAATCCATCGAACTGGGCAGCTTCCTTGACGCCCTGTTCATCGCGCCCCCGGCGCGCGTGGAGGGCACGGCGGTGTTCCTCACGGCCGACATCGGCACCGTGCCCAACGCCATGTTGCACAACCTCAAGCACAACAAGGTGCTGCACGAGCAGAACCTGTTCGTCACCGTGCGCAGCCAGGAAGTGCCCTGGATCGGGCTGAACAGGCGGCTGGAGATCGAACCGCTGGGGCACGACTGCTGGCAGGTGGTGGTGAACTACGGCTTCAAGAACGACCTGGACCTGCCCGAGGCGCTGTCGGCCATGCGCGGGCGCGGCTGCGACATGGGCCCTATGAGCACCAGCTACTTTCTTTCGCGCGATGTGGTGGTGCCCACCATCGGCAGCGGCATGGCGCCCTGGCGCGAGAAGCTGTTCGCCCAGATGCACCACAACGCGAGCGCGGCGGCCGAGTTCCTGAACCTGCCGAGCAACGCGGTGATCGAGCTGGGCTCGAAAGTGGAGATCTAGGGGTCAGATTTTCCGGAAGGACGCCTGGTGGTCCGAGATGGTCTTGCTCAGCCGGTCCGACCGCTTCTTCTGCATGGCCTCGGCGAGGGCCTTGTCCTGGACCTCGTTGCGGGGCACATCGGGTGGGTAGACGCCCGGTGAGCCGACGGGCGACATGGACCAGTGGTACGCCAGGGTCAGGAACGAGCCGGCATCGACGACGACACCCTCGTCGGGATCGTATCTGTAGCCGGCGTCGTCCATGATGTGCGCGACCTCCGGGTCGGTGCACGGCATGAGGCCCGCCTTCAGAAGCACCTCGGCGACTTCACTCAGCCGCCACTCGCCCACCGGCTCGCGCGATGTCGGCAGGGCCGTGCAGCCGCCGGCCTGCAGGCAGCGCAGGGTGTGGGCCGCGCAGTTGTTGGTCCAGGCACCCGCGGATGAGGTTTCGGTCTCGCCGGGCGGCAGCATCAGGGGTTCGTGTCGGAAGCGTTGGCCCGGCACGGAGACGGTGGTCGTCAGGCCGCGGCCGAAGGCGCCTTTTTTCTCCAGCAGATGCTGGTCGGGATCGGTGCCGTAGGCGAGCGACCGGGCGTTCACATAGCTCTCGTGCGCGGTGCGATCGTTGAATTCGCGCAAGGCGGCCCAGTTGTTCAGGTGGGCGAACTGGACCATGGGTGGGCCGGAGAGGTCGTACGAATGCCGGATCGGCAACGTGGTGAGCTCACGGGCCTTGTCGCCCAGCACCCGCTGGTGAAGGTCCGTGGTGTCGTAGGTGTTGGACGGCACCCCGACGATGCCCGGCATCAGGTTGCTCACAGGGTCTTGGGCCGACACCCTGATGGACTCGTGGTGGCAGACCGATGCGCCGCCATCCGGGGCGAACGCCATCAGCGAGACGTGGGTGATGCCACCCTTATAGGTGTCCTGGTGGTAGCAGATGGCCGCCACGCCTTCGTGCGGCTGGCACGCCCGCAGCCGCTTGCCGAGCCCGTTGAAGAAGGTGGTGCCCCAGGTCTCCTCGTGCTCGAAGACCTCGCCGAAGATCAGCCCCTTGGCCGCCAGGTCGGCGCACATCCTGTCAAAGACCTCCATGGACAGCCCGGACGCTTCGAGGAACTGGCCGTGGAAGCGCTGGTTGTCGAGGCGTTCGGGAGCCGCCAGGCCCTTGCCGGGTCGAAACTGGATGACCCCTTTGTCGTCTGCCCCGAAATGCACCTGGGCCAACGCGCTGACGTCCTGGGGATAGCGGCAGTCGGCCAGCGAGGCGGCGAAACGCATCACGGCTCGGGGTGGACCCTCCAGTCGGGCCCATGCCACCAGGACCGCCTTGGCGAAATCGACGCAGTTGGGGGCGTGTCGGGGCGCCTGACCATTGATCAGGAATGCACGTAGGTCTTCGGTCGTGAGCAGGCGCTTTTCGATGGGCTTGTTGCCTCGCAGGGAGTAGAGGCGGAATTCTTCGTCCTCGATGACCCGCGCCAACGCTTCGTGGTGTTGGGGGGTGAGTTCACCGACGTCCGTGGATCGAGGGGTGTGCTCGAAGCGCTGTTCTGTCCACTGGGGGCGCGCAAGCCAGGTGAGGTTCTCGTATTCGACGTCTTTCCCATCCATGTCGGTGTGGATGGTGTCGCGGCGAAGCACCGGTGTGTGGTCGTCGGGCTGATGGCCGATGGACCCCGGGTGTTCGGCGTCTGCGGGCTGGCCCAGGAAGCTTTGGAGCGAGGTGAATTCCGTGGCGTTCAGTCGGAAGGCGATGTGGCCGGTCTTCGACAGCGCGCCTTCGGGGTTGCGCCGCGTCTCGCTGAACAACAGCTGGGCGAATGGTTTGGCGTGGACCTTGACGAATGCACTGCCCACGCCGGGGAGGCAGGTGCCGAGGGAACTCTTGATGATGGGATTCATGGGCGGCTCAGGCGCTGGTCAGCGCGGTGCGGGCCTGGTTGACGCGCGCCTGCAGCCAGGCCGGCAAGGAGGGGGTGCGTTCCAGCGCGTCCAGGGGCACGTCGAAGCGGTATGCCACCTTCCCCGAGTTGGGAACGACCACGAAGCAGCCCGACACCTCGTCATTGGCGCGGGCGTTGTACTCCAGCAGTTGAATCTCGTTGCCGGGTTGATGGCCGAGGTCGACGTACACGACGAGACCCGAATCGCCTTTGGGAATCAGTCCGACGATGGTGCCGTCCACCTCGAAATGAGGGGTCCGGGCGGTGCCCTGCCAGTTGTCCAGCTGGGTTTGCTCAAAGAGCTTGTGCATCAAGGCGGCATAGCGCATGGTGGGGTCCTGGTTGAACGGCCGGGCCGTCTCGAGCGCGACCCGTCAGGAGGTAGTGCGGGGCCTGGCGGTTCGGTTCCGTCGGCGCCCGCCGAGCGGGGTTCCGGGGCCATTGCCGGTGGCCCCCGTGCGTTGTGCCGCCGCCCGGCACAATCGCCCGATGTCTTCCACCGCGTCCCCCTCCTTTTTTCGAGACGTCAACCTCTCGGCCGCCACGGCCGGCTTCGTGGCCGTGCTGGTGGGCTTCACCAGCTCGGTGGCCATCGTCTTCCAGGCCGCGCAGGCGTTTGGCGCCACCCCCGCGCAGATCACCTCGTGGATGTGGGCGCTTGGCCTGGGCATGGGCCTGTGCTCGGCCATTCCCTCGCTGGTGCTGCGCCAGCCCGTCATGATCGCCTGGAGCACGCCGGGCGCGGCGGTGCTGGCCACGGCGGGCCTGGCCGGTGGCTTCACCATGGCCGATGCCGTGGGGGCTTTCCTCATCAGCGCCGCGCTGATCGTGCTGGTGGGCGCCACCGGCTGGTTCGAGCGCGTGATGAACAAGATTCCGATGGCGATCGCCTCGGCCCTGCTGGCCGGCGTGCTGGCGCGCTTCGGCCTGCAGGCCTTCGCCGCCGCGCAGACCGCGCTGCCGCTGGTGGTGCTGATGCTGCTGGCCTATCTGCTGGGCCGGCGCCTGCTGCCGCGTTATGCGGTGCCGCTCACGCTGGCGGTGGCCATCGCCTACGTGGTGGCGCGGGGCCAGTTCAATGGCGGCGCGGTGAGCTTCGAACTTGCCATGCCGGTGTTCACCATGCCCGTCTTCAGCCTGGCCGCGTTCACCAGCCTGGCGCTGCCGCTGTTCGTCGTCACCATGGCCTCGCAGAACCTGCCGGGCGTGGCCGCGATCCGCGCGGCGGGTTACGACATGCCGATCTCGAAGATCATCACGCTCAGTGGCGCGGCCACGCTGGTGCTCGCGCCCTTCGGCGCCTTCGCGCTCAACCTCAGCGCCATCACCGCGGCCATCTGCATGGGCCCCGAAGCGCACGCCGACCCGAAGAAGCGCTACACCGCCGCTGTGGTGTGCGGGGGCATCTACGTGCTGATCGGCCTCTTCGGCGCGGCCATCACCGGCCTGCTCATCGCCTTCCCGCGCGAGCTGGTCATGGCCATTGCCGGCATCGCGCTGCTGGGCAGCATCGGTGGCGGCCTGCACGCCGCGCTCAAGGACGACGCGCACCGCGAGGCCGCGCTCATCACCTTTCTCGTCACGCTCAGCGGCGTGGTCATCGGCGGCATCGGCTCGGCCTTCTGGGGCGTGGTCGCCGGCGCCGTCGCGCTGCTTGTGCAACAGTACGGACTCACCTCGAAAAAGCCCTGAACGAACAACGCCATGAAAAAGATCCTCGTCGTCGCCGACCCGCTCGAAGCCTTCAAGATTTACAAGGACACCACCTTCGCCATGATGCGCGAGCTGCAGCGGCGCGGCCACACGCTGGCGGCCTGCGAGCCCGAGCACCTGCAGTGGCAGAGCGGCCAGCCGGTGACGGCGCAGGTGCGCCACGTCACGCTCACCGGCGACGCCGAGGCCTGGTTCACCACCACGCGCGAAGGCCGCGAGCCGTTGCACGGCTTTGATGCCGTGCTGATGCGCAAGGACCCGCCGTTCGACAGCGAGTTCTTCTACGCCACGCACCTGCTGGAGCAGGCCGAGCGCGAGGGCGCGCGCGTGTTCAACAGCCCGCGCGCGCTGCGCGACCATCCGGAAAAACTCGCGCTGATGGAGTTCGCGCGGTTCGCGCCGGCCACGCTGGTGACGCGCCGGCCCGAGGCCATCCGCGCCTTCCACGCCGAGCACAAGGACATCATCTTGAAGCCGCTCGACGGCATGGGCGGCATGGGCATCTTCCGCGTCGGGCCCGACGGCATGAACCTGGGCTCCATCATCGAGACGCTGAACCAGGGCGGCGCCACCAGCGTGATGGTGCAGCGCTACCTGCCGGAGATCGTGCTGGGCGACAAGCGCCTGCTGCTGATCGGCGGCCAGGTCGCGCCCTTCGTGCTCGCGCGCATTCCGCAGGGCAGCGAGGTGCGGGGCAACCTCGCGGCCGGCGGCAAGGGCGTGGCCCAGCCGCTGAGCGACACCGACCGCGCCGTGGCCGAGGCCATCGCCCCCACGCTGGCCGCGCGCGGCCTGCTGCTGGTGGGGCTGGACATGATCGGCGACAAGGTGACCGAGATCAACGTCACCAGCCCGACCTGCTTTCAGGAGATCCAGCAGCAGACCGGCTTCGACGTGCCCGCGATGTTCGTCGACGCGCTGGAGGCGGCGCTCGCATGAGCGACACGCCCGCACCTTCGGCCCAGCCGCGCAACCCGCTTCACGGCCTCACGCTGGAGGCGATCCTCACCGCGCTGGTGGACCACTACGGCTGGGACGGCCTGGGCGAGCGCATCCCGGTGCGCTGTTTCAACATCGACCCGAGCATCCCGTCCAGCCTGCGCTTCCTGCGCAAGACGCCGTGGGCGCGCGAGAAGGTGGAAGGGCTGTACCTGTTCATGCTGCGCGAGCAGCGCCGCGCGGGCTGTTGACACGCCCCTGCGCGAACCATCTAGCCCGTTGGGGCACTCACTGTGCTTTTAAACTTCCATGTCAGGGCACAGCGATGCAAGTTTCCAATGGCCAGCAGATGGTCACGATCCGTTCCGGTGACTCCCCCGTTTTACAAGTTTGGCGGGAGGCGCCGGACAACCATTCGCGGAGCGCGCAGCACGGCCCTGAGCCGGTGGAGATGGAACGGGAGCTGGATGACTTGACGAAGGTCAATGGGGGTGCGCTGGAAACGCCCCTGCGCAGCGGCCCATCCAGCGCTGAGGGTGGGCGGCGTTTTCCACCCGAGACCCGCGTGATGGTGATCCATCTCCAGAACGCCAGCCGTGTGGGCCTGGTGGAGGGCGAGGGCACTGGCCTGTCTGTGAACATGAAGCCCGGCGGAGCGCTTTCAAGGAAGCACCCGCCATCGGGCGTTTGCCAGCGTGTGCTTGACTGGTGCGTGGCTTGCTGGAGAGCGGGCTTCGGTCAACGGGCTTCTGGGGGGTGAGGCGCCGCGTCGAAACCACGCCCGGCCCTTCAAGCGCGTCGGAATAGGTTGGCAAGGAAACTGCAGCAGCGGACGCACCAATTGGGGCGCTGGCTCCCATTGGCTTGGGCGACGTGGAGGAAGCTGCGGGGATCTCGGTGGATCAAGACGCCGTTCGCTTGCACGACTTGGTCGTTTGCCTGCAGCGCCACCTGGCTGTTGTTCAGGTCGTCGGATTGGGCGACGAACTTTTCGGTGTTGTTCTCTCTCGCCGACAAGAGCGGGAGGCGCGTGGGGCCGTCGCTCTTTTTGGGGTTCACCTCGGTCGAGCAGACCGTCCGATCCATGACCGCGCGGTTGGACGTGCGGTGCGATTCTTCTGGCGAACTTTCGCTCGATCCCACTTGGCTCCCTGAGCGGAGCCGCTCAAGCCAGGTGGCACGGGAACCCTGGCTCAGAAAGCTTGCGATCAAGTGGGGCATCCGCCCATTGAGACCCCCTGACACACTGGACAAGGTATTGGCCGAGAGAGACCCATTGGAGCGTGGGCTGCCCTGCGAATCGATGCCGCGATCCCCTCCTTCGGCGCGGTGGAGGTACCTCTGTTCCGGGGTGCCGCGCTTGGTGGAGCCGCTGACGATGGTTTCATCGGGGTTCTCCAGACGGGCGGCCAGGGCTTGCATTTCTTCGTGGTAGGCAGTGGTCCGTACCAGGTGGGTGCCATTGTCACGCCAACCCGCATCGGGCAACAGGCGCGCCAGCGTCTCGCGGGTGTTTTCTTGTTCCCGCGTGGCTTCCCACGCCATTTGCGCGCCCTCTGCGTCCAAGAGCAGCAGGGCTAGCACGGCATCCGGATGCGCCACCATGTGGGCCAGATACAGCCGAGCCCGGCTTTGGGCCTCCGGGACATCCCGGTCGTAGTTCATGACGGCATGGATGTCGTTCTCGCGTATCAATGCCTCCAGTTGAAGATATTCCTCGGAGTGCTGCGGGAACACGACTTGTGTGAAGGTGAGCGCGTTGGAGTTGGGGGGAAAGAGAGGGTTGCTGGAGTTGATCACTTGCGGAGAACCTTGATGAGGAGGGTGTCGACAACGTCATTTGGATGACATTGCGCCTGAGTGCCCCTCCTCGTCCGGTGGTTCCATGCGCATGGCGCATTTCCCTGGTGTGGGCGGGTCGCCAAGCGTCTGCGGCGTCTCCCGCGTGCGGCTGGAATCGGTGATCCGCGCCGTCTCACCCTACCTGCTCGCGCAGCTCGGGGTGCTGTTCCAGCTGGTGTTCTTCCCCCAGCTGGTGCTGGCGCCGCTGCGCTTCCTCACGCGCTGAGCCAGCGGGGCGGGGCGCGGTCCGCGCGCCGGGTACAGTACGGCCCACGTTCAACACCCGGAAAGTGGACTCACGATGGCGACTCGGCGCAGCAACACGGCGGTGCGACAAGGGCGCAAGGTGCTCAACCTCGCGGGTTACGTCACCTCCCACCTCACGGTGCTGGCCAACCGGCTCTCCAGCGGGGCCTCGCGGCTGTACCTCCAGCGCTATGGCATCGGCATCATCGAGTGGCGCGTGCTGGCCATGCTGGCGGTCGAGCCCCGCATCTCGCCGGTGCGCGTCTGCCAGGTCATCGGGTTGGACAAGGGCGCCGTCAGCCGCGAGATGCGCAAGCTCGAAACCAAGGGCTATCTCACGGTGGAGGAAGACCCCGAGAGCCCGCGCCGGCACACGCTGGCGCTCACGCCCGAGGGGTATGCCGTCCACGACGAGGTCATCCGCGCCGCTCTGGAGCGCGAACGCCGCCTGCTCAAGGGCCTGTCGGCCAGCGAGGTGGAGACGCTGCTGGACCTGCTGGTGCGCACCACGGCCAACGTCCCGTTCGTGAACGAGTACGAGCCGCCCGAGGCTGCCCCCGCTCCACGCCCGCGCAAGAAGAAAGCCTGAGGCGGGCGCGCCCGCCGCGCTCAGTCCCTCGCGCGCGCTTCGTCGCCGTCGGTGGGCCGGGGCACCACGTGGCTGAGCGAGGGCGGGATCTCGCCCGTGCCCGGGTTGCCGATGCGGCGGCGGAACAGCTCGGTGCGCGCCAGCAGGATGGTGGTCACCGGCACCGTGAGCGAGAGGAAGATGATGATCAGCCAGGCGTGCAGCGATAGCCGCTCGTCCTGCGCCGAGAAGTAGACGATGCTCGCCAGGGTGACGCACCAGGCCGAGAAGCTGAAGGCCAGCGCGGGCGGGTGCATGCGCTGGAAGAAGGTCTTGAAGCGCACCACGCCGATGGCGGCGGTGAGCGTGAAGATGCCGCTGAGGATCAGCAGCAGCGCCACCGGGATTTCGGCCCAGAGCGAGACACCCGCCGGCATCATCATTCGATCACCTCGCCGCGCAGCAAAAACTTGGCCATGGCGGCCGAACTCACGAAACCGAAGACGGCGATCAGCAGCGCGGCTTCGAAGTACATCGCGCTGCGGTAGCGGATCGCCAGCACCATGAGCACCAGCATGCCGATGGTGTAGATCAGGTCCATGGCGAGCACGCGGTCCTGCGCCGAGGGGCCGCGGTACAGGCGCAGCAGGCCCAGCGCCATGGCGAGCACGTAACAGGCCAGCGCGAAGACGATGGCGCCAAAGAGGAAGGGACTCATTCGAAGATCTCCATCAGGGGACGCTCGTAGCGCTGCTTGATCAGCGCGATCTCGTGCGGCGCGTCCTTGAGGTCGAAGATGTGCACCAGCAGCGCACTGCGGTCCAGCGCGATCTCGGACCAGATGGTGCCCGGGATCACGCACATGATGGCGGCCAGCACCGCCAGGCCGTTGGGGTCGCGCAGGTCCAGCGGCACGGTGATGAAGCCACCCTGCGGCATGTGCTCGCCGCGGCCCAGCGTGCCGCGCAGCACGCGCCAGTTCCATTCGATCACGTCGACGCCCACGCGCAGAAAGAGTTTGACGGCCACCCAGGGGTGGCTGAAGCGCACCGGCGTCGGGCGCAGCGACTGCGTGAGCAGCGGCACCGCGAAGCCCAGCACCAGGGCCATGAGCCATTGGCCCAGGCTGTAGGGGTTGTTGAGCACCAGCCACAGCGCGACCAGCGCGAGCGACAGCAGGGGGGCGGGGAACAGGCGCCGCATCATGGCTGCTTCTCCGGCACGGGCACGCCCAGGCGCTCGGCGTTGGTGGGGGTGGGCAACGGCTGGGCCGAGAACACGGCGTCGATGTAGCCGCGTGGGTGGTACAGCGAACTCGCGGTGGCGGCGGTGTAGCGCATCACCGCCTCGCCGCGCACCGTGAACAGCACGCACAGGCCGATCAGCACCGCGATGGGCACGTACTCGGCCACGCGCAGCATGTGCCCGCCGCGCTCCATCGGTGCCCAGAAGAACCGGATGCCGGTGCGCGAGAGCGCCACCAGCGCGAACAGGCCGGAGGTGATCACCAGCACCATCAGCGTCCAGCTCGCCGCGCTCACCGCTGGTGTGCCGCTCTGCAGCGGCAGCAGCGCCGAGAGCATGGCGAACTTGCCGATGAAGCCCGAGAGCGGCGGCAGCCCGGCCACCAGCACGGTGCAGCAGATGAAGGCCAGGCCCAGCAGCGCGGTGGTCGCGGGGATCGCGCGGCCGATCAGCACCTCTTCGTCTTCGTCGAGGTTGGCGGTCCTGGCGATTTCCAGGTCGGCCAGGGCGAACGGCAGGTGGTCCTCTTCGTCTTCCGGCGCGCGCTGGCTCGCGGGGTCGGTGCGCGAGCGGTCCATGAGCTCGGCCAGCAGGAAGAAGGCCGCCACCGCCAGGGTGGAACTCGGCAGGTAGTACAGCGCGCTGGCGGTGAGCTCGGGCCGCGCGAAGCCCAGCACCGCGAGCAGCGTGCCCGAGGACACGATGACCGAGAAGCCCGCCAGCCGTGCGGGCCGCTGCGAAGCCAGCATGCCGATGGCGCCGAAGGCCAGCGTGGCCATGCCGCCCCAGGCCAGCCACTCGCTGCCGAAGCCCGCCGAATGGCCGGCCTCGGGCGAGAAGAGCAGGGTGGACAGGCGCAGCAGCACGTAGATGCCCACCTTGGTGAGCAGCGCGAACATCGCCGCCGAGGGCGCGCTGGCGCTGGAGTAGGCCGGCACCAGCCAGAAGTTGAGCGGCCACATGGCGGCCTTGGCGAGGAAGGCCACGGCCAGGATGGCGCAGGCGGTGTGCAGCAGCGCGCGGTCGGCCGAGGCCACGTCCGGAATGCGCGCGGCCAGGTCCGCCATGTTGAGCGTGCCGGTCACGCCGTAGATCATCGCGGCGCCCACCAGGAACAGCGAGGACGCGGCCAGGTTGATCGAGATGTACTGCAGACCGGCCTTCACGCGCGAGGGCCCCGAGCCGTGCAGCAGCAGGCCGTAGGACGCGGCCAGCATGACTTCGAAAAACACGAACAGGTTGAACAGGTCGCCGGTGAGGAAGGCCCCGTTCAGGCCCATGATCTGGATCTGGAACAGCGGGTGGAAATGCGCGCCGGCCTTGTGCCAGCGCGCCAGCGCGAACAGCAGCGCCATCAGCGCCACCATCGCGGCCAGCAGCAGCATCAGGCCCGAGAGGCGATCGAGCACCAACACGATGCCGAAGGGCACGTCCCAGTTGCCGGGCAAATAGACGCCGAACGCGCTCGGCCCCTCGCCCTGCTTGCTCCAGAGCAGCAGCGCCACGGCCACCGCCAGGTTGATCACGGTGGCGCTCAGGCTGATGGTGGCCTTGGTGCGGTGCCGCCGGTCGCCCACGAACAGCAGCAGGCAGGCCGTGACCAGCGGCAGCAGGATGGGCGCGATCATCAGGTGCGGCATGAGCGCCGCGGTGATCGACTGGATCAATCCTCCCGTCACTCCGCGTCCCCCTGTCCGTCCACATGGTCATTGCCGAAGAATCCGCGCTGCGCGAGCAGCACGACCAGGAACAGCGCGGTCATGGCGAAGCCGATCACGATGGCGGTGAGCACCAGGGCCTGCGGCATCGGGTCGTCGTACTGCAGCAGCGTGGCTTCCAGCCCGGGCGTGAGCACGGGTTCGCTGTCCACCGAGAGCCGGCCCATGCTGAAGATGAACAGGTTGACGCCGTAGCCCAGCAGGCAAAGGCCCATGATGACCTGGTAGGTGCGCGGGCGCAGCATCAGCCACACGCCGCAGGTGGTGAGGGCGCCGATGGCGATGGCCATGACGAGTTCCATCAGTGAGCTCCTTCTTCTTTTTCCTGCTCGACCTTGGCCTGGCGGTGGCCGCGCACCGACTGGTGGCCCAGCGCGGTGAGGATGAGCAGGGTGGCGCCCACCACCAGGGTGAAGACGCCGATGTCGTAGAACAGCGCGCTGGCGACGTGGATGTCGCCCAGCAGCGGCAGGTGCAGGTGGGCCGTGTGCGTGGTCAGGAACGGGTAGCCGAACCAGAACGAGCCCAGGCCGGTGGCGGTGGCGGTGAGCAGGCCCGCCGCGATCCAGCGCTGCGGCATCAGCTGCATGTTGGCCTCCACCCACTGCGTGCCCGAGACGATGTACTGCAGGATGAAGGCGGTGGAGAGCACCAGCCCGGCCACGAAGCCGCCGCCCGGTTCGTTGTGGCCGCGCATGAAGAGGTAGACCGCGATCACCGCCGCGATCGGCAGCAGCAGGCGCACCAGCACCGCCGGCACCATGAGGTAACCCTGCGCGGTGTCTTCGGCCAGCTGCGGGTTCACCAGGTCGGTGTCCAGGTCGGCCGGCAGGGCCAGCTGCTGCGGCGGCAGTTCGGTGCTCTCGGGCGCGGGGCGGAAGCGGCGCAGCAGCGCGTACACCGTGAGCGCCACGATGCCCAGCACCGTGATCTCGCCCAGCGTGTCGAAGCCCCGGAAGTCCACCAGCATCACGTTGACCACGTTGGTGCCGCCGCCTTCAGGCAGCGCGCGCTCCAGGAAGAAGGGCGAGATGCTCTGCGGGAAGTCGCGCGTCATCATCGCGTAGGACAGGCCTGTCATGCCAGCGCCCGCAGCCAGCGCCAACAGCAGGTCGCGCGAGCGCCGGGCCTTGGCTTTGGTGCGATCCCAAAGCGGTTCGCGGGCGTCCTGCACCTCCAGCCGCTTGGGCAGCCAGCGCAGGCCGAGCAGGATCAGCACCGTGGTCACCGCCTCGACCGAAAGCTGCGTGAGCGCGAGGTCGGGCGCGGAGAACCAGGCGAACGTGATCACGGTGGTGAGGCCGGACACGCTCATGAGCGCCAGCGCGGTGAGCCGGTGGTACTTGGCCTGCCAGACCGCGCCGATGGCCGCGCCCACGCCCACCACCCAGAGCAGCGCGAACATGGGCGAGAACGGCAGCAGCGTGCGATCGCCGGGTGAGAGCACCGGGTTGGGCACGGCCAGGCGGAACGCGGCCACCGCGCCCACCACCGTCACCAGCACCAGCAGGAACAGCTGCGGCTGCAGGCGCCGCGTGCCCAGCAGGCGCAGGGCGCTGCGGGCGGCGGCGGTGAGCCGGGCCATGGTGTGGTGGAACAGGCGCTTGCCGTTGAACAGCCCCACCAGCGGCGCGCGCTGGATGCGCCCGCTCTGCAGGGGCTTGCGCAGCAGCAGGTACAGCACGATGCCGCCGGCCAGCGCGAGGAAACTCATCCACAGCGGCAGGTTGAAGCCGTGCCAGACGGCGAGGTCGAACTCGGGCAGGGTGCCGCCCACGACCGGCGAGGCGGCCGTGCCCAGGATGTGCTGGATGGACCACTGCGGCACGATGCCCACCACCAGGCAGGCCAGCACCAGCACCTCGATCGGCACTCGCATCCAGTGCGGCGGCTCGTGCGGCACGCGCGGCAGGTTGGCGCAGGTGTCGGGGCCGAAGAACACGCGCGCCGTGAAGCGCAGCGAATAGGCCACGCTGAACATGCCGGCGATCACCGCCGCCGTGGGCAGCAGGCGCTGGAACCAGGGCGCCGCGCTCACGAACACGGCCTCGGTGAAGAACATCTCCTTGGAGATGAAGCCGTTGAGCAGCGGCACGCCGGCCATGGCCGCGCCGGCCACCACGGTGAGCGTGGCGGTCACCGGCATGTAGCGGGCCAGGCCCGAGAGGCGGCGCATGTCGCGCGTGCCGGCCTCGTGGTCGACGATGCCCACCGCCATGAACAGCGAGGCCTTGAAGGTGGCGTGGTTGATGATGTGGAACACGGCGGCCACCGCGGCCAGCGGGCTGTTCATGCCCAGCAGCGTGGTGATCAGGCCCAGGTGCGAGATCGTCGAGTAGGCGAGCAGGCCCTTGAGGTCGTTCTGGAAGATGGCCGCGAAGCCGCCGATCAGCAGCGTGATCAGGCCCGAGCAGGTGACGATCCAGAACCACTCGTCGGTGCCCGCGAGCACCGGCCACAGCCGCGCCAGCAGGAACACGCCGGCCTTGACCATGGTGGCCGAGTGCAGGTAGGCCGAGACCGGGGTGGGCGCGGCCATGGCGTGCGGCAGCCAGAACTGGAACGGGAACTGCGCGCTCTTGGTGAACGCGCCGAGCAGGATGAGGACGAGCGCGGTGGTGTAGAGCGGGTGGGCGCGGACCACGTCGCCGGCGCGCAGCACGACGTCGAGGTCGTAGCTGCCGACGATGTGGCCGAGCACGAGCACGCCGGCCAGCAGGCACAGGCCGCCCGCGCCGGTCACGGTGAGGGCCATGCGCGCGCCGCGCCGCGCGTCGCGGCGGTGGTGCCAGTAGCCGATGAGCAGGAAGGAGAAGAGGCTGGTGAGCTCCCAGAACAGCACCAGCTGGACCAGGTTGCCCGAGAGGACGACGCCGCTCATGGCGCCCATGAAGGCGAGCAGGAAGGAGAAGAAGCGCGGCACGGGGTCGTCGGGCGACATGTAGTAGCGCGCGTACAGGACCACGAGCGAGCCGATGCCGAGCACGAGCATGGAGAACATCCACGCGAAGCCGTCCATGCGCAGCACGAAGTTCAGGCCGAGGGAGGGCAGCCAGACAAATTCCTGCCGGATGACGCCGCCGGCGGCGACTTCAGGGAAGTACATCGCGGCCTGCACGGTGCAGAAGAGCGCGATGGCGCCGGCCAGTGTGGATTCGGTGTTGCGCGCGTTCGCGGGCAGCAGCGCAGCGATGAGGCTGCCCACGAAGGGGAGGGCGACGAGGAAGATCAGGGAGACGTGCATGTGGCTTCGAGTTTAGTGGCATGAGTTTGCAGGGCCTCGAGGGTTCCCCCGTGGGGGTGTGTTGTGGGTTTTTCTCTCTTTGCGCTCGGCTGCTTCGCGGTGGGCCGAGGGTGGGGACCGCAACACACCTGTGCACGCAAGCCTTGTGAGCCTGGACCACCCGACCTCGCCCACACAGAGGCGAGAAGCTTTATGGCACCATGCCCGGTTGCCCCGCCAAGACCCAGACGCATGACCGCCCCCCGCCACGGCCCCCTGATCGCCAACCTCGTCGCCCAGCTCGCCTTCGGCCTGCTGGCCATGACCATCTGCATCCCCTCGATGCAGGAGTGGGGTGCGATCTTCGGCTCGAGCCAGGCCGCGGTGCAGCTCACCTTCAGCGGTTACGTGGTGGCCTATGGCGGCCTGCAACTGCTGTATGGCCCGCTGTCCGACCGCCTCGGGCGCAAGAAGATCCTGCTGCTCGGCATCGCGCTAGGCGGTCTCGGCTCGCTGCTGGCCGCGCTCGCGGGCGATCTGCTCATGCTCACCGCCGCGCGCGTGCTGCAGGGCGCGGGCTGTGCCGCCGGCATGGTGGTCGGCCGCGCCATGGTGCAGGACCTGTTCGACGGCCCTGAGCGCACCCGCGTCATGGCCTACATCGGCATGGCCATGGGCCTGGTCCCGCCACTGGCCACCATCATCGGTGGGCAGCTGCATGTGCGCCTGGGCTGGCAGGCCAACTTCGTGCTGCTGACCGGGCTGTCCCTCGTGCTGTTCATCGCCGCCTGGCGCGGCCTGCCCGACCACACCGCCCCAGCCGAACCGCAGCAGACGCACTGGCTGCGCGACATGGCCTCGTCCTACGCGCAACTCGCGCGCGCGCCCGGCTTCCTGCTCTACGTGGCCCTGCTCTCCATGACCACCGCCACCTTCTACGCCTTCCTCGCGGGCGCGCCCATCGTGCTCGGCAGCTACGGCGTGGGCCCGGCGGGCATCGGGTACCACATCATGCTGGTGCCGCTGGCCTACATCGTCGGCAACTACCTCACCACCCACCTGGTGCACCGCATCGGCGAGCGCACCGTGATGCGCCTGGGGCAGGGCAGCTCGCTGCTGGGCATCGGCCTCATGCTCGCGCTCGCGCTGGCCGGGGTGGACACGCCGCTGGCCCTCTCGCTGCCCCTGCTGCTGCTGGGCATGGGGCACGGCCTGCTGGTGCCGCCCACCCTCATCGGCACCGTGGGCCTGTTGCCGGCGCTGGCGGGCGCGGCCGCCGCCGTGGCCGGCCTGATGCAGCAGCTCATGGGTGCGGTGGGCGGTTTCGTGGTGGGCCTGGTGCCGCACGACGGCGCGGTGAACCTGGGCTGGCTGATGCTCGCGCTCTCGGCTTGCGCCGCCGTGGCCATGGCGCTGCTGCAGCGCGGCCAGGCCACCCGCCCGGCGGCCGGCTGATCACACGCCCGAACGGGGGCGCCGGTATACTGGCCCGACCATGCGCCCTTGGCTTGCCGCCGTCTTCGCCCTGCACCTCTTCCTGAGTGTGGGTGCGTGGGCATTCGGGCCTTCCCATGGGGTGGAGGCCGTTCAGGCGAGCCACGCGCAGAGCCTGGTGATCGAGGCGGTCGCTGCCGTCCAGCCGACGCCCGACGACGGCCTGAGTGCCGACCCTTGGCCCGAACACGGCCTGCCCGATGCCCAGGCCGACCTGCCCGAGTGCCTGGACGCGCCCATCGCCACCTCCGCCCCGGGCGAACACCTGCGCACACCGTCGCCGCCCCCGGCGCCAGACCTCACGCCGCCCGTGCTCGACGGGCTTCAGCGACCGCCCCGCGGCCTGCTCGCCTTCGCCTGACCGTTTCCGCCGCGCGGCCCTGAGGCTGCTCCGGCGCCCAGGTGTCCCCTTTTTCGCCAGGCCGCTGGCGCCCCGTTCCATGGAACTGCTCACCGACCCCAATGTCTGGATCGCGTTCGCGATGCTCACCGCGCTCGAAATCGTGCTCGGCATCGACAACATCATCTTCATCTCGATCCTCGTGGGCCGGCTGCCGCCGCACCTGCGCGACAAGGCCCGCCGCCTCGGCCTGGGCTTTGCCATGCTCTCGCGGCTGGCGCTGCTGTTCACGCTGAGCTGGGTCATGGGCCTCACGGCCGACCTGTTCACCGTGGTCGGCCAGGGCATCAGCGGGCGGGACATCGTGCTGCTGCTGGGCGGCCTGTTCCTGCTCTACAAGGCCTCGCACGAAATCTTCGTCGAGGTCGAGGCGCGCGAGCAGCACGGCCCGGCCGCGACCGACAGCGCCGAGCTCAAGGCCGCCGGCAGCAAGCTGTTTTGGGGAATCATCGGCCAGATCGCCATCATCGACATCGTGTTCTCGCTCGACTCGGTCATCACCGCCGTGGGCATGGTCGACCAGATCAGCGTGATGGTGGCCGCCGTGGTCGTGTCGGTCGGCGTGATGCTGGTGGCGGCCCGGCCGATCGGCAATTTCGTGGACGCCCACCCCTCCGTCAAGGTGCTGGCCCTGGCTTTCCTGGTCATGGTTGGCATGGCGCTCACCGCCGAAGCCTTCGACCGCGAAGTGCCCAAGGGCTACATCTACGCCGCCATGGCCTTCTCGCTCGCGGTCGAGGCGCTCAACATCCGCGCCCGCGCCAAGCGGCAGGCCCTGGCCGCGCGCCAGGGCACCTGAACACCACTTCTTTTTCTCTCACCCACCCTTCCATTGCTTTTCTCAAGGACCCCCATGAACCCGCATCTCGACCTCTCTTCCCCCGCCGCCGCTGGCCAGGCCGTTGCCGTTGAACGCAACCGCGTGCTGCGCAACACCTACTGGCTGCTCGCGCTCTCCATGATCCCCACCGTGCTGGGCGCCTGGATCGGCGTGACCACCGGCATCACCGCGCCGCTCACCGGCTTCCTCGGCATCGCCGTCTTCCTGGGCGGCGCCTTCGCCTTCATGTACGCGATCGAGAAGACCAAGAACTCCGCCGCCGGCGTACCCGTGCTGCTGGCCTTCACCTTCTTCATGGGCCTGATGCTCTCGCGCCTGATCGGCTCGGTGCTCGGCCTGGCCAACGGCGCGGGCCTGATCATGACCGCCTTCACCGGCACCGGCGTGATCTTCCTCGGCATGGCCACGCTGTCCACCGTCATCAAGCGCGACCTGGGCAACATGGGCAAGTTCCTGTTCATCGGCATGATCATGCTGCTCGTGGCCGGCATCGCCAACGTGTTCATCCAGTCCGGCGCACTCATGATCACGCTCTCCGTGCTGGCCATCGGCATCTTCTCGGCCTTCATCCTGTACGACCTCAAGCGCGTGCGCGACGGTGAGGAGACCAACTACATCACCGCCACCCTTGGCGTGTACCTGAGCCTGTTCAACATCTTCCAGAGCCTGCTGGCCCTGCTGGGCATCGCCGGCGGCCGCGAGTAGTGAGGCGGGGGCTGCTGCTGGCGCTGGCCGCGCTGCTGGCGGCCTGCGCCGACGGTTACCCCAGCGAGGACGGCGCGCTCCACCTCAGCCACGACATGAAGCTGGACAAGGCCCTGGGTGCCATGCACCACCTGGGCCACCGGCGCCAGCTCGACCACCACTGGCACTACGAGCTGCTGCCGGGCTGCGTGCTGCAGGCCCAGGCCAGGCGCTTCCTGCGCGACCGCGAACCGGTGCAGGTGGCGCTGCGGCGCTCCGTGGCCGTGGTGGAGAAGGACGCCAACACCGGCAGCCACGCGGTGCGCGTGGCGCCCACCGGCGACGCGCAGGGCGTGCTGGTGCTCGATGGCGTGGATGCGCACGACGCCGCGCAGATGAAGTGGCTGGTGGACTTCCTGCCGCGGCACTGCGCGGCAGGTGCCTGAGCGCTGGCGATCAGGCGTTGAGGATGACCTCGAAGCCGCCGTAGATCATGCGCTGGCCGTCGAAGGGCATCTTCATGTCCTTCACGCGCGGGTCTTCCATGAACTTCTTCATGCCCTCGTCGCGCTGGGCGCGCGAGGGCCAGGTGATCCAGGAGAAGACCACGGTTTCGTCCGGCTTGCGCTGCACTGCCATGGGGAACGAGGTCAGCTTGCCGTCGGGCACGTCGTCGCCCCAGGTCTCCACAACGTTCAGCGCGCCGAACTCCTTGAAGACCACGGCCGCCAGGCGGGCGTGTTCGAGGTACTCCTTCTGCGTGTTGCTGGGCACGGCGGCCACGAATCCATCGACGTATTTCATGCTGAATCTCCTGGGGTAGGGAACAAGGGAAGGCGGGCGCCCAAACGCCTCACCTTTCCCTACGACGAAGCAGGGTGGCCGGAATCGACAAAGGGTCAAGAAACGTCTCAGGGCGGCTTCGGCTTTTGCATGCGGCGGCAGAAGCGCGTCGAGGCGGCCTTGTCGGGCCCTTCGATCCGGTCCTCCAGCTCATCCAGCACGTCCATCACGCCGGGGTTGGCCCGGTACTTCTTCCTGAGCCGCGCGAGTTCGGCGTCCGTGCCCGTGCAGGTGCGGCACACGCCGCGGTCGATGTCGGCCTGCCGCGCCTTGTCGTACCCCGCTTCCCCGCGCCAGTGGTCGCATTCCTCGCGCCGCTCCAGGAACTGGCGCAGGTCGGTGGGATGCTCCGCCGCCTGGGCGGGCCACCCGCCGCCGAGCAGCAGCAGGGCCAGGACGGAGATGGACGTTGCCCGCAGGGCGGGCCGGGTCACTTCTTCTGTTTGGCGACGGCCCGCCCGTAGTCGACGGACATCTTGTCCATGTAGTCCAGCGCGGCCTTGTGCTGCTCGGCATGGAACTGCATCAGCTTCTCGAACTGGTCCGCCGCCACCTCGAACGGCATGCCCACCCCGCGCATGGAGTCCAGCAGCGCCTTCTGGGATTTCAGCACCATCCACCAGGCTTCGTGGGCCTGCTGGGCGGCCGCCTTGGATTGTTCCCAGAGCGTTTTGGCCATGTCGGCCTGAGCCTTGTCGATCATGTGGGTCTCCTGTTTCGTTGAGGGGGAAGGCGGGCGGCGGCGCGGCCGGGCCCTGACGAAGAATATAGGCAATGCTGTCCGCTGGATACCCTGGCTGCCGTGCAGCCGGTCAGGTCGCGGGCGCCGTCCACAGCGCCCAGATGTCTTGCGACAGCTCGAGATAGCGCTCGCGCGGCCCGGCCGTCTCCGCGCCGAACCAGCGCACGAACTCCTCGTGCAGCACGGTGGCCACCTCCTGGGCGGACTGGCAGTCCCGCAGCCTCGGGATGACCGTGCCCGCTTCCGCGTCGTATTCGTCGGTGTTGAAGTGGTAGTTGATCTCGACGGGATCGCGGCGGAACATGGCACCCGACACCGCGGCGAAAAGTTCGGGGTGCGCCTGGCGCACGCGCTCGCGCTCGACCTGCGTCTGCTGGATGGCCCGCACCAGTTCAGGGGGAATGTCGTCGGCGTTCGCGTTGGCCACCATGGTGTGGTCCTTCCCGTTGGATGGAGGTGAAGGCAGTCTATGCGCGCCGGCCCGCAAGCCGATGCACACATGGGGGAGACGCCGGATCGGGCCGCCCCAGGAACTTGCCGCGGGCCTCTTCGCCTACTTGCTCACCGCGGCCTGCTGTGTGAAGGCCAGCGCCACGAAATCCACGAAGGCCCGCACGCGCGCGGCCAGCTGGTGGCGCTGCGGGTAGACCGCGTGGATGGAGGCGTCGGGCGTGAAGTACTGCGGCAGCACCTGCACCAGCCGCCCGTTGCGCAGGTAGCGCTCGATGTCCCATTCGGCGCGCATCAGGATGCCGTGGCCGTCCAGCGCCCAGTTGACGGCGATCTCGCCGTCGTTGGTGGTGAGGTTGCCGCGCGTCTTCACCGCCTCGGTGCTCACCGTCTTGCCGCGCCCGCTGGAGAGGCGCCAAACGCCATACGCTTCCTCGCCCTGGCGGATGCCGATGCAGTTGTGTCGGGTGAGGTCGTGCGGTACCTTGGGCACGCCGTGTCGGGCCAGGTAGGCGGGCGAGGCGCAGAGCAGGCGCCGGTTGGGCGCGATCTGGCGCGCGATCATGCGCGAATCGGGCGGCGCGCCGAAGCGGATGCAGACGTCGAAGGCGTCATCGGTGAGCGGCGGCGGGTTCACCGAGAGCTGCAGCTGCACCTCCACCTGCGGGTGCTTGCGCACGAAGCGCGAGATGAGCGGCGCCACGTGGCTGCGGCCAAAGCCCAGCGTGGCGTTGACGCGCAGCAGGCCGGTGGGCGTGGAGCGCGAGACGCCGAGCAGCTCCTCCATGTCGTCGATCTCGCCGAGGATGCGGCGCGCGTGCTGCAGATACACCTCGCCCTCGGGCGTGAGGCTCATGCGCCGCGTGGTGCGGTTGAGCAGGGCCACGCCCACGCGCGACTCCATCAGCGCCAGGTGCTTGCTCACCGCCGGGGTGGTGATGCCGAGCTCGCGTGCGGCCGCGCTCAGGCTGCCGGCGCTGGCGAGCACCGAGAAGAAGCCCAGGTCGGCGGGCTGGATGGCGGAACTCATGGCGGTCTCAATGTTGAATCCAGGTTAACGATGGATTCACTTTAGCGGTGTTTCGGAAAACCGTCGAATCCCTACAGTCCACCCATCGACCCACCCCATCAGAGAGACCGTTATGAAGACCTACGCGATCGCGACCATTCCCGGAGACGGCATCGGCAAGGAAGTCGTGCCCGCCGGCCGGCAGGTGCTGGAGGCGCTGGCCGCCACCAGCCACGCCTTCCGTTTCCAGTTCGAGGACTTCGACTGGGGTGGCGACTACTACCGCCAGCACGGCGAGATGATGCCCGCCGATGGCCTGGACGCGCTGCGCGGCAAGGACGCGATCCTGTTCGGCTCGGCGGGCGATCCGCACATCCCCGACCACATCACCCTCTGGGGCCTGCGCCTGAAGATCTGCCAGGGCTTCGACCAGTACGCCAACGTGCGCCCCACGCGCATCCTGCCGGGCATCGACGCACCGCTCAAGCGCTGCAAGGCCGAGGACCTGAACTGGGTGATCGTGCGCGAAAACTCCGAAGGCGAGTACGCCGGCGTGGGTGGCCGCGTGCACCAGGGCCACCCGATCGAGGCCGCCACCGACGTGAGCATGATGACCCGCGTGGGCGTGGAGCGCATCATGCGCTTCGCGTTCAAGCTGGCGCGGTCGCGCCCCCGCAAGCAGCTGACCGTGATCACCAAGAGCAACGCCCAGCGCCATGCCATGGTGATGTGGGACGAGATCGCGGTGCAGATCGCGAAGGAGTTCCCGGACGTGACCTGGGACAAGGAACTGGTGGACGCCGCCACGGCCCGCATGGTGAACCGCCCCGCCACGCTGGACACCATCGTCGCCACCAACCTGCACGCCGACATCCTGAGCGACCTGGCCGCCGCGCTCGCGGGCAGCCTGGGCATCGCGCCCACCGGCAACATCGACCCCGAGCACCGCTACCCCTCGATGTTCGAGCCCATCCACGGTTCGGCCTTCGACATCATGGGCAAGGGCCTGGCCAACCCGGTCGGCACCTTCTGGAGCTGCGTGATGCTGCTCGAACACCTGGGCGAGTTCGATGCGGCGCAACGCCTCATGCAGGCCATCGAGCAGGTCACGGCCAACCCCGCGCTGCACACCGGCGACCTGGGCGGCAAGGCCACCACTGCGCAGGTCACGCAGGCCGTGTGCGAGCTGCTCACCGCGAGCCTGCAGCGCAAGGCCGCCTGAATTCCTTGATGGTTCCCGGCGCAATCCCGCGCCCACGACCGGACGGTTCGTCCGGCGGTTCACACGCACACCGTGCAACAGGAGACAGACATGCAGAACGCCCGACCCATCCCGCGCCGCCTCGTCCTCCAGGGGGCGGCCCTGGCCGCCGCCATGACGGTCACCGGCGCCATGGCCCAGGCCTGGCCGAACCGTCCCATCACGCTCATCGTGCCGTTCCCGGCCGGAGGCACCACCGACGTGCTGGCCCGCGCGCTGGGCGAGCGGCTGCAGCAGAGCCTGGGGCAGCCGGTGGTGATCGAGAGCAAGCCGGGCGCGGGCGCCACCATCGGCGCGGACTTCGTGGCCAAGGCCAAGCCCGATGGCTACACGCTGCTGGTGGGCGCGGTGCACCACACCATCGCGACCAGCGTCTACAAGAAATTGCCCTACGACTTCCAGAAAGACCTGGCGCCGCTCACCACGATTGCCATGGTGCCCAACGTGCTGGTGGTCAACGCCGCCACGCCGGCGAAGAACGTGAACGAACTCGTGGCCCTGCTCAAGGCCGAGCCGGCCCGGGCGAACTACGGCTCCAACGGCAACGGCACGGCCCAGCACCTGATCGGCACGCAGTTCCAGAACAACACCGGCGCCAGGCTCACGCACATCGCCTACAAGGGCAGCGGCCCACTGGCGACCGATCTGCTGGGTGGCCAGATCCTGCTGTCGTTCGACACCATCACGCCGGTGCTGCCGCACATCAAGGCCGGCAAGCTGCGTCCGCTGGCCGTCACCACCGCTACGCGCTCGCCCGCGCTGCCCGACGTGCCGACGCTGGACGAAGCGGGGCTCAAGGGCTTCAACATCGGCACCTGGTTCGGGGTGCTCGCCCCGGTGGCCACGCCCAAGGACATCCAGGCGCGCCTGAGCAGCGAGATGGTGAAGATCATCAAGTCGCCCGAGTTCCGCCAGCGCATGGCCGACATCGGCGCCGACCCGATCGGCGACAGCCCCGAGCAGATGGCCCAGACCATCAAGGCCGAAACCGAGAAGTTCGGCAAGCTCGTCAAGGACGCGAACGTGGTGATCGACTGAGCAAAGCGCCTTCGTCCGCCACGCGGATCGACTCCACCGTGCCCGCGTAACGCGCCAGGCCCCGCAGCAGCACCTCCGCCGCTTCGGGGCCGATGTCTTTCAGCATCTCGCGCTCGGCCTTCTTCACCGCCAGGCCGAAGGCCTTGAGCCACTCGCGGCCCGCCTCGGTGAACTTGACCATGCGAGCGCGCTTGTCGGTCGGGTCCGCCTCGCGCTGCACCAGGCCCAGGCCTTCGCACTGGTCGATCAGCTCGGTCATGGCGGCGTTGGTCATGCGGGCGCGGCGCGCCAGCTCGGTGATGCGTGTGCCTTCCAGGTCGAGGTGGCGCGTCAGGTTCACGTGCGAGAGCCGGGTGTCCGCATGGCCGGCGGCGGCCATGAGTTCGAGCACGCGCGACTCGAAGCGCGTGACGGCGTTGCCCAGCACGCGCCCCGCGTTGCCCAGGCGCCAGGCATCGGGCGCGCGGCGCCGGGGTTGAGGGGTTTCGGTTTTCATGCGTACAATGGATTTGCTTAGGTTGCCTAATTAAATCGACAATGGAGACGGGTGTGGCGGAATTCTCGACGCTGGAGCAGGCGCAGGCCGAAGGGGGCGAGCTGCGGGTGGACGTGTTGATCGCGGGCGCGGGCCCTTGCGGGCTGATGCTGGCCAACGAGCTGGGCTTGCGCAATGTACCGTGCCTGGTGGTGGACCCCAAGGCCACCACGGCCTTCAACCCGCAGGCCAACGCCACGCAGGCGCGCACCATGGAGCACTTCCGCCGCATCGGCATCGCGCGGCAGATCCGCGCGCTGGGCCTGCCCGGCGACCACCCGACCGACATCGCCTACTTCACCCGGTTCGCGCGGCACGAGCTGGCGCGCCTGCGCCTGCCCACCGCCGCGCAGGCCACCGAGCAGATCAAGACCCTGGCCGGTTCGTGGAGCGCGGCCGAGCTGCCGCACCGCGTGTCGCAGAAGTACGTGGAGGCCGTGCTGCGCGAGCATGCCGAGCAGCGCACCGGCCGGCAGATCGGTTTTGGCTGGCGGCTGCAATCCTTCGACGACACCGGCGACGAGGTGGTGGCGCAGGTGGCGCCTGCCGCCGGCGGTGGCGCGGTCACGGTGCGGGCGCGTTACCTGGTGGGGGCCGACGGCGCGCGCAGCGCTGTGCGCGGCGCGCTGGGCATCGAGATGGGCGGCGCCACCGGCCTGCAGCGCCAGTTCATGGGCGGCAAGATGTTCGCGATCTACCTGCGCGCGCCGGCGTTCTACGAGCGGTATCCGCACGACATCGCCTGGATGTACGTTTCGGTGAACCACGAGCGGCGCGTGTTCATGGCCTCGGTGGACGGGCGCGGCGAATTTGCCTTCCACGCCGCCGTGCACCCGCACGAGACACCGGAGGACTGGACGCACGCCGACGCGCGCCGCATCTTCGCCGAGGCCAGCGGCATGGACATCGACTTCGAGGTGCTGTCCACCGGCGTGTGGATCGCGGGCCATTCGCTGGTCGCCGAGCGTTACCAGCGCGGGCGCGTGTTCATCGCGGGCGACGCGGCCCACCTGTTCACGCCCACCGGGGGCCTGGGCTACAACACGGCGGTGGGCGATGCGGTGAACCTGGGCTGGAAGCTCGCGGCGGTGGTGAAGGGGCAGGCGCACGCCTCCCTGCTGGACAGCTACGAGCAGGAGCGCCGCCCCATCGGCCTGCGCAACACGGCCTATGCGCGCGAGTTCGCCGATTCGGTGGGCCTGTTCGAGGTGACGCCCGAGCTGGAGGCCGAGGGCGCCAGGGGCGAGGCCCTGCGCGCGCAGGCCAGCGAGGTGCTGGGCGCGCACGTGCGGCGCGAGTTCAACATCCCGGGCGTCACGTTCGGCGAGCGCGTGGATGCCTCGCCCACCGTGTTCAGCGACCCGGCCCGGGTGCCGCCCGACCAGGCCAACGCCTACCACCCGTCCACCCAGCCGGGCGGGCGCCTGCCGCACCGCTGGCTGGAGGGCGAGCGTTCGCTGTACGACCTGCTGGGCTTCGAGTGGACGGTGCTGGCGCCGGCCCACGCGGGGGCCGAGGCCACGCGCCTGGCCGAGGCGGGCCGCGCGGCGAGGCTGGACGTGGCCGTGCTGCTGCTGAAAGCGGAAGAGGCGGGCGACCTGCTGGACGAAGGCCTGCTGCTGGTGCGGCCCGATCAGGTGATTGCCTGGCGCGGCGCGGACGTGCCCGAGAACGCCGCCGCCCTCTGGGCGCGTGTGGCACGCACCTGAGCCTTGGCAAGCGGTGCCCGACCGGTGGTGGGGCCTGCGTCGCCTGGGCGACTGGCACCGGGTATTCACTATGGGTTCGGGTGATCTCCAGTCGCATAACCGTCTCCCTGCTCAGCCATGCGCGGGCAGGCATCGGTTCCCAACAACGACAGGAGACAAGCTTGAAAACACCTATCAGACTTCGTTTGGCGGTTTTGGCGGGCACGGCATGGCTCGCGGCGTGTGGTGGAGGAGGCGGTGGCAACGAGCCCGCGCCGCCCCCGCCGGTGGTTCCGGAAGAGGCCCGCGCTCAGGACAGCAAGGTCTACACACCGGCCGCGCCGGGCGCCACCACCTTTGCCGTCATGGCCGGCGTGGCGGTCGGCACGGACCGATGGGCCGGCGTGCTCAATGGCGCGTCCTACCAGATCGAGGTGCCGGCGACCTGGAACGGCAAGCTGGTGATGTACGCGCACGGTTATGTGGGTGAAGTTCCGGCGCTCAGCGTCACGGCGCCCACGATCCGGCGCTACCTGATCGAAAACGGTTACGCCTGGGCCGCGTCGAGCTACTCGAAGAACTCGTACGACGTGCGCGCGGGCGTGGAGGACACCAACGCGCTCGCGCTCGCCTTCAACCAGATTGCGGCGGCCCGAGGCCGTCCGCTGCCGGCGCCCACGAAGCTGTACATCACGGGCCATTCCATGGGCGGGCACGTCACCGGGGCCGCGATCGAAGAAGAGACCTACGCCACGGCGAAGAACAAGGTGCGCTACCACGGCGCCGCGCCCATGTGCGGCGTGATGGGCGATGCCGAGCTCTTCAACCGCTTCGCGGGCATGCAGGTCGCGGCCCAGGCGATCGCGGGCGTGCCGAGTTACCCCACCAACAAGTGGTCGGAGATCCAGGGCCTGGTCACCACCGCCCTGTTCACCACCTACAACAACGCCAACATCGTGCCGAGCAACCCGCTGGGCGTGAGGTACCTGTCGGTGGTGGAGAACCTCACCGGTGGCGATCGCCCGCTGTTCGATCAGGGGGTGGCGTTCGGCCGCAGCTTCCAGTCGGCCTACGGCGTCTTTGGCAGCGATGGCACGGTCAACGGCATCCTGAACAAGAACGTGCTGGACACCAACGCCTACACCTACATGATCGACGGCGACGTGCCGAACTCCACCGCCCTGAACGCCTCGGTGCAGAAGCTGACGGCCGCGCCCGACGCGAACCGGCTTCGCCGCGACGGCCTGCGCTGGATCCCGGCGATCCACGGCGACTTCAAAGTGCCGGTGGTGTCCATCCACACGCTGGGCGATCTGTTCGTGCCTTTCAGCATGCAGCAGATCTACCGGCAACGCGCGGTGGCCAAGGGCAACGGGAATCTGCTGGTGCAGCGTGCGATCCGGGGCGCGAGCCATTGCGATTTCACCGTGGCCGAGCAGGTGCGGGCGTTTTCGGACATGGTGGCCTGGGCCGAGGGCGGGCCGCCGCCAGCCGGTGACGACGTGAGCACCCCGGCCACCGTGGCCGCCCCCACCTACGGCTGCACGTTCACCGACAACACCATCGGGCCGGACGATGCCGGCTCCGCCGCGTCCTTGTTCCGCCCCGCCATCCTGGGCGCGCTGCCCGGCGTCTGCCCGCCCTGAGGGAGGGTGTCCCCCGCTTCGGTGCGGCAACGCAACCGAGGCTGGGGCGCCGGAATCGATGAGCGGTTGAATCCGAGCGCCAGGTGAAGGCATACCCGGGAGGGGTACTCGATAGGATGGAACGTGGGGTCGCGCCTGGTGTGACGCCCCCGTTCGATACCTATAAACGGAGCCCCACATGCAGTCCTCCCAGCCCATGCCCGGCCTTTCGCGCCGCCATTTCAATGGCCTCGTGGCCGGTGCCGCCGTGTTGGGCGCGCCCGCGTTGCGCGCGCAGTCGGGCAACCGCATCGTGCTCGGCCAGTCGGCCGCGTTCACGGGCGCGGCGGCGCAGCTGGGCATCCAGTTCCACGCCGGGGCCAAGCTGTTTTTCGACCAGCTCAACGGCCAGGGCGGCGTGAACGGCCAGCGCATCGAGATCGTGCAGCTCGACGACGGCTACGAGCCGGACCGCTGCGCCGAAAACACCCAGAAGCTGCTGGCCAGCGAGGTGTTCGCGCTGTTCGGCTACATCGGCACGCCCACCAGCCTAGCCGCGCTGCCGCTGGCGACCAAGGCGCAGACCCCGTTCATCGCGCCCTTCACGGGGGCCATGGGCCTGCGCCAGCCGTTCAACCGGCTCGCCTTCCACCTGCGCGCCTCGTACAACGACGAGACCGCGCTGATCGTGCGCCAGCTCACCAACCTCGGCCTGAACAAGGTGGCGGTGTTCCACCAGAACGACGCCTACGGCAAGGCCGGCCTCGATGGCACGGTGCTCGCGCTGACGGCGCGCAACCTCAAGCCCGTGGCCACGGCCACGGTGGAGCGCAACTCGGTGGATGTGGCGCAGGCCGTGGCCACCATCAACGCGGCCAAGCCCGACGCGGTGGTGCAGATCAGCGCCTACAAGTCGTGCGCGGCCTACATCCGTGCCGCGCGGGCGGCCGGCTACGGCGGCACCTTCTACAACGTGTCCTTCGTCGGCACGCAGGCCCTGGCCGACGAACTCGGCAAGGACGGCGCGGGCGTGGTGGTCTCGCAGGTGGTGCCCACGCCGTACAGCGCGTCGCGCCCGATCACGCGCGAGTTCATCGAGGCCATCGGCAAGGGCGGCAACAAGGTGCAGCCCAATTTCTCCAGCATGGAGGGCTTTCTCGCGGCGAAGCTGTTCAGCGAAGGCCTGCGCCGCGCGGGCTCGCGGGTCACGCGCGACAGCTTCATCAGCGGCATGGAAGCCATCGGCGAACAATCCTTCGGCGGCTTCCAGGTCTCGCTGGGCCCGAACGACCACGTGGCGTCCAGCTTCGCGGAGCTGTCGATGCTCACCGGCGACGGCAAAGTGCGGACCTGAGGCCTTCTCAGCGGATCGCCGCGTAGCGCTGTTCCATTTCCTGGCGCATGGTCTTGCGCAGCGTGGCCGCCGCGTGCCGGCGGTGCTCGTCGGGCGTGCCGGGTTCGAGCGGCGGCACGGCCTGGGGCTTGCCGTGGTCGTCCACCGCGATCATGGTGAAGAAGCAGCTGTTCACGTGCCGCTGCGCCTGGGTGCGGATGTTCTCCGCGATCACCTTGATGCCGACTTCCATCGACGAGGTGCCGGTGTGGTTCACGGCCGCGAGGAAGGTGAGCAGCTCGCCGACCTGGATCGGCTGGCGGAACATCACCTGGTCCACGCTGAGCGTGACCACGTAGGACGCCGCGTAGCGGCTGGCGCAGGCGAAGGCCACCTGGTCGAGCAGCTTGAGCACGGTGCCGCCGTGCACCTTGCCCGAGAAGTTGGCGGTGTCGGGGGTCATCAGCACCGTCATGCTGAGTTGGTGTCGGGGCAGTTCCATGAATCGGTCCGTGGGTCGGTGGGCGGAAGAGCGGGGCGCAGGCGGGTGATTCTGCAGCCATTAAAGAAGTTGTTTCGAATATCCGGATTTTCAAGCTAACCTCGGGCTCCCCCACCACAGGAGACCATCATCAACACCCGTCTTGTCCCGCTGGCGCTCGCCGCCTTGCTGAGCACCGCCGCCTGGGCCGGCCCCCAGGACCCTTCGCCTTTCGACGGCACGCGTTACGCCCCTCAGAAAGCGCTGTACGACTTCAACTTCGCCAAGCCGCTCGAGGGCAAGGCGGCGTTCGGCTACATCAAGAACCACCTGCGCGCGATCAAGGAATACGGCGACCCGGCCCGATCGCACATCGTGATCGTGGCGCACGGCAACGAGCTGCACGCCTTCTCGCGCCTCAACCGCGCGGCCTATCCCGACATGTACGAGGAACTCAAGGCGCTGAAGGACGCGGGCGTGACGATCCGCGTGTGCAGCAACGCGGCGCGTTCGCGCGGTTACAAGCCCGACGAGTTCTACGACGTGATCACCGTCGTGCCGGCCGCCGTGATCGACCTGGCCAAGTGGCAGAACGAGGGCTACAGCTACATGTACGCCGAGAGCTTCCCGCGCCTCACGCGCGAGGAGCTCGTGAAGCAGACGATCGAACTGCAGTAAGCCACGGACGGCCGGCTCAGGCCGGGGCGGCGCCCTGCACGGTGGGCGCCGCCTCGGTGAGCGCATCGGCCGCGCGCAGGCCGTCGGCCTCGGTGCGGTAGAGGTGCAGGCGCGGGCCCGCTTCCAGGTGCCCGGCCAGGCGCAGCACGTTTTCCACCGGCAGCTTGATGCCGACCAGGTGCAGTTCGATGCGCTGGTCGTCGAGCTGTTCGCGCAGGCGGCCGAAGGCTTCGGCGCCGGTGGCATCGATCCAGTTGATCGGGTGCGCGATCAGCATCACGTGGCGCGTGTCGGGGTGGGCCGCGATGTGTTCGGACACCGCGCGCTCGAAGCCGTTGGCGGTGGCGAAGTCCAGCGCGGCGTCCATGCGCAGCGCATACAGACGCGGCGCCAGCGGCGGCAGTTTCCAGAGGTGGCGGTCGCGCAGGCTGCCGTCGGGGTGCAGGCCCACTTCGATGATGCGCGGGTGCAGCCGCAGGTAGAGAAAGTGCGACAGCGCCATGAGCACGCCCGCCAGCACGCCCCAGTACAGGCGTGGCGCGGCCAGCACCGTCACCGCGAAGGTGATGCCGGCGATCACCGTCTCCACGCGCGAGAGCTTCCACAGCTGGCCGAAGGCGCGCGGCTTGATCAGGCCCATCACCGCCACCAGCACGATGGCGGCCAGCACCGCCAGCGGCACGTGGTGCAACAGCGGGATGAACAGCAGCAGGGTGATCAGCACCACGATCACCGAGAAGATGGTGGCCCAGCCGGTCTTGGCGCCCGCGTACAGGTTGAGCGCCGAGCGCGAGAACGAGGAGCTGGTGGGGAACGCACCGCTCAGGCCCGAGGCCAGCTTGGCCAGGCCCTGGCCGATCAGGTCCTGGTCCTGGTCCCAGCGCTGGCCGCGCTGTCCGTTGTCCACCTTGGCGCTGGACGCGGTTTCCAGAAAGCTCACCAGCGTGATCACCAGCGTGGGCACCACCAGCTGGCCGAGCGTGGCCCAACCCGGCCAGCCGGGCCAGTAGGCGGCGGGCAGGCCCTGCGGCAGCGAGCCGATGACCGCGCCGCCCAGCGCCTCGAAGCCCACGGCGTAGCTGATGGCCGCGCTCGCCACCACCACGGTGAGCACGGTCGGAAAGCCCGGCCGCCAGCGGCGCGCCAGCACCAGCAGCGCGAAGCTGGCCACACCGAAGGCCAGCGAAGGCCCGTGCACGTGGGGCTGGGTGAACAGCGTGTCCCAGCCTGCGAAACCGAGCAGGGCCGGCAGTTGCGAGGCGATGATGAGCACCGCCGCGGCCTGCGTGAAGGCCATGAGCACGGGGGAGTTCACGAGGTTGAGCAGCCAGCCGAAGCGCGCGAAGCCCAGCGCGATCTGCAGCAGGCCGGTGAGCAGGGCGAGCCACACCGCCAGCGCCACCCATTGCGCGCTGCCAGGTTCGGCCAACCCGCTGAGCGAGGCGCCCACCAGCAGGCAGGTGAGCGCGGTGGGCCCGACCGAGAGGCGAGGCGAGGCACTGAACAGCACCGCGATCAGCGCCGGCAGCAGCGAGGCGTAGATGCCGGTGACCAGCGGCATGCCGGCCAGCGCGGCGTAGGCCACCCCCTGCGGGATCACCATGAGGCCGACCGTGAGGCCGGCCAGGGCCTCGCCGCGCAGGAGGGCGGCGTCGGGGCGCGGCCAGCGGAGGAAGGGGAACAGGCGGTGGAAACGTGACATGCCCCGATCCTACTGAATCGACCGTGGCCTGCTCGCAGGGCCCAGGCGGTTCGTGCGCGCGATCGCTTGATTCGTTCCTGATTCCGCCCAGGCGGACCCACAGCGCCAACCGCGAGGCGAGAGTGGCTCATTCTGTGGGCGTTTCTGTCGCCTCGCACCAAGGATTCGCGCCATGTTGTCAAGCATCTTCCAGCTCTTTCACCATGCCCTCGCACATGCGGAGGCGGATGCCGATCCTGCCGGCGGATGGAAACAGCGCCTGGCGGGCCTGCCCGCGCAACAGGCCGAAGTCCTCGCCGCCAACGACCACCTCCGGGGTTTCCTGGCGGCGGTGATCCGGCACCACGAAGAAGGCCGCATGGCGGAGGGCGCTTGGCCCGAGATCGTCCAGTTCCTGACGGGCAGGCGGGCGGCGCTTCCCCCGTCGGTCGCGCACCTGGGGCCTCAGTGGCCCGGGGCGCGTGACAGCTCGGCGGTCCTGGCCGAACTCTGGCGGTCGGATCGAGGGGGCGCGGATGGGACCCCTGAAGACACCATCGTCCGGCTCCAGGCCGTGTTGGCGCACCTGAAAGAGCAGGCAAGGGGCGAATCGTGGCTGTCCCACGGCTTCAAGGTGGAGTTCCAGGGTCTGTGCCGCGACCCGGCCGTGGGCCCGCTGGACCGCATCGAGGTGGTGGACGTCGCCGAGCTGAAACTCGGCCCCATGGATGGCGAGCAGCTGCGGGGCTGCGTGCAGCGCATCGCCCGGCTCCAGCGCCTGCTGCCCGAGGAGGTGTATCCCTGCATTCACGACGTGCTGATCCGGATTGCCAATGAGGCGAGCTGGCAGCTGGACCTGTTCGGCCCGTCCGAAGAGCGCTTGCTGCCGGCGGCTCAACGCTGCGGCATGTCCTTGGCCGAATAACCCAGGCTCACCGTCGCATCCGCCGGGATGGGCGGCACGCTGGCGTCCCAGGCCACCCACTGTTCGCGCATGCGCGCCAGGCGCTCGGGCTCGCGCGCGGCGAGGTTGGCGCGCTCGCGCTCGTCCTTGCTGATGTTGAACAGGTACTCGTGGCCATCCACCTGCAGGTATTTCCAGTCGCCCTCGCGCAGCGCGCGCTGGCCCCGGTGGTTCATGCGCCAGTAGAGCGGACGCTCGAAGCGCTGCGCGGGGTCGCGCAGCACCTGGAGCAGGTTCACGCCGTCCAGGGGCCAGCCCGGGTCGGCCTGGCCGCCGCCGGCTTCGAGCAGGGTGGCCGACCAGTCCATGGTCATGCAGTGCTGGGTGCTCACCGTGCCGGCCGGAATGGCGGCGGGCCAGTGCGCGATCCAGGGCACGCGGATGCCGCCTTCGGTGAGGTCCATCTTGCCGCCCACCAGCGGCCAGTTGTCCGAGAAACGCTCGCCGCCGTTGTCGCTGGTGAAGACGATCAGGGTGTTCTCTTCCAGCCCTTCTTCGCGCAGCGCGGCCATGAGGCGGCCGATGCCTTCGTCCATGTGGTGGATCATGCGGCGGTAGGTCTGCACGTCGCCGCCGTGCAGGTGGAACAGGTTCTTCGCCACGTCCGAGGCCACGTGCGCGTCGTCGCGCGTTTCCCAGGGCCAGTGCGGCGCGGTGTAGTGCAGGCTGAGCAGGAAGGGCTGGCCGGCTTTCGCGTCGGCCGCGCGCTGGCGCACGTGGTCCACCGCGCGCTGCGACAGCACGTCGGTGAGGTAGCCCACCTCGTGGTGCTCCTGCTCGTCGATGTAGAGGTCGTGTTCGCCGCTGGACGAGCAGTGGGTGAAGTAATCCACGCCGCCGGCCATGATGCCGAAGAACTCGTCGTAGCCCGAGCGGCGCGGGCCGAACGAGGGCGGGTAGCCCAGGTGCCATTTGCCGATGAGGGCGGTGTGGTAACCGGCCTTCTTCAGCAGCGACGGCAAGGTGGGCACCTCGGGCGGCAGGCCCAGCGTGGTGCTGCCCTTGCTGCGGCTGTTGATGGGCTCTTCCATCGCGCCGCGCAGCCGGTACTGGTAGCGCATGGTGATGAGCGCGAAGCGCGTGGGCGAGCACACCGGCGAGTTGGCGTAGCCCTGGGTGAATTTCACGCCGCCGGCGGCCAGGCGGTCGATGTGCGGCGAGACGGCGCCGAAGTCGGCCTCGCGCCCGCCGTAGCAGCCGAGGTCGGCGTAGCCGAGGTCGTCGCAGACGATGTAGATGAGGTTGGGGCGTTGCTGCGTTGAGGTCATGGTGTGCTCACTCCACCTTCATGCCGGTGGCTTTGACGATCGGGCCGTAGCGGTTGTACAGCGCGTCCAGGCGCTGGCTGGCCTGCGCGCCGGTCAGGCCTTCGAAGAACAGGTCCAGGTGGGTCATGCGGGCCTGCACGTCGGGCCGCTTGAGCGCGTCCACGATGCCCTTCTGCAGCGTCTGCGCCACCGCGTCGGGGGTGGCGGCGGGCACCATCACGATGTAGAGCACCTCCTGCTCCAGGCTCTTGAGGCCGGCTTCGGCCACCGTGGGCAGCTCGGGCGCCAGGCGCGAGCGCTGGCGGCTGGTGACGGCCAGCGCGGTGATCTTGCCGGTCTGCACGTGCGGCAGCATGCCGGGCGTGGCGAGCACGCCCCCGTCGACCTCGCTCGATAGCACGGCGGTGACGGCCGGCGTGTTGCCGCGGTAGGGCACGTGGGTGATCTTCGCCCGCGTGGCTTCCTTGATGACCTCCACCGCGAGGTGGCCCGGGCTGCCGCTGCCGGCCGAACTGAAATTCAGCCCCTTGGTCTTGGCCATCTCGACCATGCCGGCCAGGTTCTTGATGCCGGTGGCCGGGTTCACGCCCACCAGCAGGCCGGAAGAGGCCATCACCACCAGGGGCTTGAGGTCGCCGCGCTTGAACGGCATGTTGCCGTAGAGGTGGGGGTTGACGGTGAAGGTGGTGTCGATGCCGAACAGCACGGTGTAACCGTCGGCCGGCGCGCGCGCCACGTCGGCCGCGCCGATGTTGCCGGCCACGCCGGCCTTGTTCTCCACCACGAAGGGCTGCTTGAGCGTCTCCTGCAGCACGGCGGCGACCGAGCGCGCGAGCAGGTCCGAGGGGCCGCCGGCGGGGAAGTTGTTGACGAAGCGCACCGGCTTGTTCGGGTAGCCGTCCTGGGCGGCGGCGAAGGGAACGGCGGTGGCCGTGAGCAGGGCGAGGGCGAGGCGAAGGGCAGGGATCTTCATGGGACAGTAAAAGAAAGAGGAAATTGGTTTTTCCCGTGCAGGATGAACCGAAACAGCGCCCACCAGGGGCATCCAGGGTCCGGCTCCGCCGGCCCGAGATGCCGTCCCCCCTCGAAGCGCCGAAGGCGCGCCACGGAGGGAGGAAGCCGCGCAGCGGCGCAGGGGGGTGTTCACGGCTGATACCCGGACTTCTGCACCACGGGAGCCCATTGAGCGCGGTAGGCCGCGAGCATGCGGCGCGTCTGCTCCGGCGTGCTGGCCACCGGGCCCAGGCGCGCGTCGTTGAAGCGGCGCACGGTTTCGGGGTCCTGCATGACCTCGCGGATCGCCTGGCCGATCTGCGCCGCGCGGGCCGCGGGCATGCTGGCGGGGGCGAAGAAGGTGTTCCAGCCGTCGGCGCCGAGGTCCAGCCCGGCTTCCTTGAAGGTGGGGATAGCGGGCGCGAAGGGCGAGCGCTTGGCGCTGGAGACGGCGAGGATGCGGATCTTGCCGGCCTCGTGCTGCGGCAGCAGGGTGTCGAAGGTGTCGAAGGCCACCGGCACCTGGCCGCCCATCAGGTCGGACAGCAGCGGGCCGGAGCCACGGTAGCCCACCACCTGGGCCTTCACGCCGGCTTTCTCGCCGACCATGAGGCCAAAGAAGTGCGGCAGGCTGCCGGTGGCGGGCACGCCGAAGTTGGCTTGCTCCGGGTTGGCGCGCAGCCAGGCCAGCAGGTGGTTGAGTTCGCGCACCGGCACGCCAGCGCCCACGGCCAGCGCGAACTCGTAGCTGCTGGCCTGCGACACGGGCTGGTAGTCCTTCTCGGGGTCGTAGCCAGCGTCCTTGAACACCAGCGGTGCGACCAGCATCAGGGCCGGGTTGGCCAGCAGCAGCACGTTCTGGTTGGCCGGCGTGGCCTTGAGTTGCTGGGCCGCGATGCGCCCGCCGCCGCCGGTGCGGTTTTCCACCACCACCGTCACGCCCAGTTTGGGGCCGAGCTTGTCGGCCACCAGGCGCGCCACGCGGTCGGATGAGCCGCCCGGTGCATAGGGCACGACCACGCGCAAGGGACCTTCGAGCACCTGGGCTCGGGCCGACATAGCGCAGGACGCGGCGAGCGCCGCAGTGAGGGTCAGCAGTTGGCGGCGGGTGGTCATGCGTGGTCTCCGGAAAAAGGGGAGAAAGGTCTCCCGTGCCATCCGGCATCCTATGCAGCGACAATCAATTGCAGAAATCAATCATTGCGGGTGTTTTCCCTGATGAGCAACCGACTCACGGCGCCGCAACAGCAGGCCGACCTGCTGCTGTACCGGCTCTACCGCATCCACACCACGGCCGGGCGGCTGGTGGTGCACATGTGCGAGAGCGAATTCGGCATCACGCGGCGCGAGTGGCGCATCCTGTCCTTCCTGGCCGAGCGCGAGGGCGCGCTCTCGTCCCAGCTGGCCGAACACGCCATGCTCGACCGCGCGCGCACCTCGCGCACCCTGAGCACGCTGGTGACCAAGAAACTCGTGTTGCGCCAGCCTCGCCCGTCGGACCGGCGCGAGGTGCACGTTTTTCTTTCCGACGAGGGCCGGCGCCTGTATGGTGAGATCTATCCGCGCGTGGCGGCGATCAACCGGGAACTGGTGGCCGGCCTCGACGCCGATCAGCACGAGCAGCTCGACGCCATGGTGGATGCCTTGCAGTCCCAGGCCAGCCGCATGGTGGCGGCCCGCCCCGGGACCCCGATGCCGCAAGACGGTGGAGATTGAGGAGAGCCCTTTCATGCAACTCATCGTTTCGGCCGGCGTGATCCTGGCCATCGTGCTGTGGGGTGTCGTCGCCCCCGACTCCCTGGATGCGCTGTTCCAGAACGCGCTGGTGGTCATCACGCGCGACTTTGGCTGGCTCTACCTTTGGGTGGTGCTGGGCCTGGTCGTTTTCGCGCTGGTGCTGGCATTCAGCCGCTACGGCGACCTCAAGCTCGGCGGCGAGGAGGATGAACCCGAGTTCTCCATCGGCAGCTGGTTCGCCATGCTGTTCGCGGCCGGCATGGGCATTGGCCTGGTGTTCTGGGGCGTGGCCGAGCCGATCTCGCACTACGGCACGCCGCCGCCCGGCATCGCGGCCCGCACGCCGGAGGCCGCCAACGCGGCCATGCGCTACAGCTTCTTCCACTGGGGCCTGCACCCCTGGGCGGTCTACAGCATGGTGGCTCTGGCGATTGCTTTCTTCCAGTTCCGCCGGGGAGGCTCTGCACTGGTGAGCACCGCCATACAGGCCTTGCCCTGGGCTTTCGCGAGCCGGATGGGGCCGCTGGTCAACGTGCTCGCCGTGATCGCCACGGCCTTCGGGGTGGCGGCCTCGCTGGGCATGGGCGCACTGCAGATCAACAGCGGCCTCAACGCGCTGCTGGGCGTGCCGGTGGGCGACGCCTCGCAGGTCGGCATCATCGTCGTGACCACGGTGCTGTTCCTGACCTCGGCCGTCACCGGTGTCAGCAAGGGCATCAAGTGGCTGTCCAACATCAACCTCATGCTCGCGGCCTTGCTGGCACTGTGCGTCTTCGTGCTGGGCCCCACCGTGGTCATCATCGACACGTTCACGAGCACGCTGGGCAGTTACGTCAGCGAACTGGTGCGCATGAGCTTGCGCATGACGCCGTTTCGCGACAGCACCTGGGTCGGTGGCTGGACCGTCTTCTACTGGGCCTGGTGGGTGAGCTGGTCGCCCTTCGTGGGGCTGTTCATCGCGCGCGTCTCGCGTGGCCGCACCATCCGCGAATTCATCCTCGGGACCGCGCTCGCCCCTTCACTGGCCGCGTTCATCTGGTTCTCGGTGTTCGGAGGCACGGCGCTTCACCTGGAGATCACACAGGGGGTGCCCATTGCGGAAGCGGTCAACGCCGATGTGGCCACGGCGCTGTTCGCCCTGTTCGACGCACTGCCCCTGGGCGGGATCCTGTCTGGCGTGGCCACACTGCTCGTGCTGCTGTTCTTCGTCACCTCGGGCGACTCGGCCACGCTGGTGCTGGGCATGATGAGCACCGGTGGAGAGGAGAACCCCGGCGCGCGCGTGAAGATCGCCTGGGGCCTGCTGATCTCGGGCATTGCCATCAGCCTGCTGCTGGCCGGCGGCCTCAAGGCCGTGCAGACCGCCACCATCGTGTTCGCCCTGCCTTTCACCGTGGTGATCGTGCTGATGGCCATCGCCCTGTGGCGCGGCGTGCGCGACGACTGGGACGAAGAGCAGCGGCGCGAGCGCGCGCTGCGCCGGCGCATGCGCGACCTGGTGGAGCCGCCGCGCGCGCCTTGAGACAATCGGGCGCATGACCCTCGAACTTCTGCTGGCGCTCGGGAAGAGCTTTCTCTTCGTGTTCGCCGCCATCCTGCCGATCCTGAACCCGGCGGCCACCGCGCCCATCTTCCTCGGCCTCACCGAAGGCGCCTCGCCGTCCACGCGCGCGCTGCTGGCGCGGCGCATCGCGCGCAACATGTTCGCGCTCATGATCGGCTCCATGCTGGTGGGCTCCTACGTGCTCGACTTCTTCGGCATCTCCCTGCCCATCGTGCGCGTGGGCGGCGGGCTCATCGTGGCGGCCTCGGCCTGGCGCCTGCTCAACGCCGGCCACGCCACCCAGGACAGCCGAGCCGAACTGGCCGAGGCGTTCACGCCCGAGCAGGCGCGCCGGCAGGCGTTCTACCCGCTCACCTTTCCCATCAGCTGCGGCCCGGGCTCCATCGCGGCGGCCATCACCGTGGGCGTGGCCCTGCACGACCAGCGCTTCGCGCTCTCGCTGGCGCGCATGGGCGGCGGTGTGCTGGCGCTGTTCGTCATCGGCGTGCTGCTCTACCTGGCGTTCCGTTACGCCGACCGCCTGCTCAAACCCCTGGGCGAAGCCGGCACGGTGATCTTCCTGCGGCTGTCGGCCTTCATCCTGCTCTGCCTGGGTGTGCAGATCGTGTGGGACGGGGTCAGCGAACTGCTGCGGGGCTTGCTGGTGGCGGTGTGAGCGCCGGCGGAGCGGGGAATCGCCTGACCTCTCCACTGGGCAGCTTCGCCATGGCGGCGGTGAACAGCGGGTGCGACAACCACCCGGCCAGCCAGGCTTTCAGCGCGGGCAGGGGCAAGCGGTCCTCGAACCAGGCCGGGTCCACCGCCGCGAACTGGCGCACGAAGGGAAAGATGGCGAGGTCCGTGGCGCAGGGGCGGTCGCCGCCCAGCTGGGCGCTCTGTTGCAGGCGGGCGTCCAGGGGTTGAAGCAGCGCGTCCACCGCCTGCGCGCGGTGCCGCGCCGGGTCGGCACCGTTGAAACGTTCGGGGTACTTGGTGCGGTCCAGGTGGTGCTTGAAGGGGCCGTCGCACAAGGACAGCAGCTCCAGGTGGGCCGGGCTCTGCGCGCGCGCCCACCAGCCCGCCGGGTCGTGTACCGAGAAGGCCCAGCGCATGATGTCCAGGCTTTGCTCCAGCACCTCGCCGCCGGGCAGCACGAGCACGGGCACCGTGCCCTTGGGCGAGAGGGCCAGCATCTCGGCGGGTTTGTCGCGCAGCACGATCTCGTGCGCGTCGAACTCGATGCCCGCCACCAGCAGCGCCATGCGCGAGCGCATCGCGTACGGGCAGCGGCGGTAGCTGTACAGCAGCGGGGCCACCCCGACCCCTCAGGCCCGCAGCACGTCGCGGATCGACGGGTCCTTGTCGAACTGCGCTTTCGCGAACGGGCACAGAGCGATCACCTTGGTGTTGTTCGAGCGCACCCAGGCCACCAGCGCGTCGAGCAGCTGGCGGCCCACGCCCTGGCCCTTGAGGCTTTCGTCCACCTCGGTGTGGTCGATGACGATGAGCGTGGGGTTGGTGCGGCTGTAGGTCATCTCGGCGATGCGCTGCGCGCCCTGTTCGACGTAGAAGGCGCCTTTGGAATCCTGTTCCTGGTGCTGGATGGTGTGTTGTGCCATGGGATGGGGGAGGGTGGTTGAAGAAAAAGGAAACGGGCTCAGGCCAGCACATCGCGGGTCGAGGGGTCGCGGTTGAACTGGGCCTTCACGTACGAGCAGACGGGCACGACCTTGTTGCCCGTCTGGCGGGCCCAGGCCACCAGCGCGTCCTGCAGGTGCTGCGCCACGCCCTGGCCGCGCAGGCTCGGGTCCACGTAGGTGTGGTCCACGACCACCAGCGAGGGGTTGGTGCGGCTGTAGGTCATCTCGCCGACGCGTTGGCCACTGCGCAGGACGTGGAAGGCGCCGCGCGAGCCGCTTTCTTCGTGTTCGATGGCATGTTCCATGGCGGTTCTCCGGTGAAGGTTGCAGCCGTCAGGCTACCACCCCAGGGCCGGGCAAGTGGCGTGCCGGGGTACTTGCCGGTGCCGGGCTTCAGACGTCCTTGAGCACCGGCCCCAGGTCCAGCGTGCTGCGTTGCCCCAGGTCCTTGCGGTGCGCATGCAGCCAGCGGTCCGCCGCTTCGCGCCCCATGGCGTGCAGGTTGGAGAGGAAGGCCCATTGCGTGTTGGTCTTGCTGCCCGCGCCCAGCGCCGCGAGCGAGTCGCCACCCTCGATCAGGTGCACGCGCAGCCGCTGCACGCGCTGGAACAGCGCGGGGCTGCCGGGTGAGCGTTGTTCGCCGATGACCTGCTTGAGCAGCGCCAGCGTGCGCAGCTCTTTCACCAGGCTGGCGTTGAAGGTCACTTCGTTGATGCGGTCGAGGATGTCGCGCGCGCTGGTGGGCACGCTCTCGCGCTGCGTGGGATTGATCTGCACCAGCAGCAGATCGTCGGCGCGGGTCTCGTTGACCAGCGGCAGCAGCGTGGGGTTGCCCGCGTAGCCGCCGTCCCAGTAGGCCTCGCCCTCGATCTCCACCGCCTGGAACAGCAGCGGCAGGCAGGCCGAGGCCAGCACCATGTCGGCCGTGAGTTCCTGCTGGCCGAACACGCGCAGCGCGCCGGTGCGCACCTGCGTGGCGGCAATGAAGAGCTGCGTCTTGTGGCAGCGGCGCGCGCGGTCGAAGTCGATGGTTTCGACCAGGATGTCGCGCAGCGGGTTCAGGTTGAGCGGGTTGAGTTGGTAGGGCGAGAGCGTGTGGCCGAAGGCGTCGGCCGCCTGCTGCAGCGGCTCGGTCCAGGGCTTGAGCCAGGGCGCGAGCCAGTCGGTGGCCGGGCCCATGAGCACGCCGATCGGGCTGGTCTGCAGCCGGTGGAAAGGCGAGAGCTCGGCCACGCGCGTCCAGAACTGGCGCAGCACGCGCTGCGCGCCTTCGCGCCCGCCGTCCATGAGGCCCGAGGCCAGCGCCACCGCGTTCATGGCCCCCGCGCTGGTGCCGCTGACGGCGGCGATCTCCAGCGTGTCGTCTTCCAGCAGGCGGTCGAGCACGCCCCAGGTGAAGGCGCCGTGCGAGCCGCCGCCTTGCAGCGCGAGGTCGATCGGGTGTTTGCCGGGGCGGGGGTTCTGGGCCATGGATCGCATTGTCAGGGGGGCGGGTGGTGCATTGCACCATGGCCGGGTGACATCGGGCCCGGTCTGGGACAATCGGCGTTTGCTCTCGCGTTCGCATGTCCACCCCCACCCTTGAGCCCTCTTCCGCCGACACCGGCGCATCCGCCGCGCCGGTGGCCGGCCCGCTGGCGCGCGAGGCGATCGCGCTGGCCGCGTTCGACCACGTGGTGGCGCACGCGCCGGGTTACCGCGCGCGGCCGGGCCAGCGCGAGATGGCGGCCCACATCGCGCACACGCTCTCGGGTGTGACCTTGGGCGACGGCGCGGTGGCGAGCGACGCGGCGCTGCCCGCGCGCGGCATCGCGGTGGTGCAGGCGGGCACCGGCGTGGGCAAATCGGCGGCCTACGCGTCCACGGTGATTCCGCTCGCGCTGGCGCAGCAGAAGCGCGTGATCATCAGCACCGCCACGGTGGCGCTGCAGGAACAGCTGATCGCCAAGGACCTGCCCGCGCTGGCCGCCACGCTGCCGCAGCCCTTCAGCTTCGCGCTGGCCAAGGGGCGCGGGCGCTACGTGTGCCGCCTCAAACTGGACCAGCTCAGCGGGGGCGACGCGGCGAGCGCCGACCTGTTCGAAAGCGACGATGGGGGTGGCGACACCAGCGCGGCCGGCATGGCAGCGCAGGCCGTGGCCTCGGCCGCCGCCGCGGCGCGCTGGCAGGAGCGCGGCGTGCAGTACACCGCCTGGGCCAACGCGCTGGACGGCGGGAGCTGGGACGGTGACCGCGACCGGCTGGACGACCCGCCCGACGGCAGCCTGTGGGCGCCCGTGGCCGCCGAGCGCCACACCTGCACCGCGCGCCACTGCCCCAGCTACAACAGCTGCAGCTACTACCAGGCGCGCGCCAAACTGGCGCAGGCGCAGGTGATCGTCGTCAACCACGACCTGCTGCTCTCCACCCTGGGCCTGCACGCGCTGCCCGCGCCGCAGGACTGCTACCTCGTGTTCGACGAGGCCCACCACCTGGGCTCGGTGGCGCAGGGGCAGTTCACCGCGTCCATGGACCTGATGCGCGGCCACTGGCTGGACAAGCTGCCGCGCGCGGTGGACGAGGTGGCCACGGCGATCGACCACAAGCCCACCATCGATGTGGCCGCGTTCACCAAGGAACTCAAGAGCGCGCAGACCGAGCTGGCGCGGCTCGCGATGCAGCGCATCGGCTCGCTGCCGGCCTGGCTGGACCTCACCGGCCGGTCTGCCGGCCGCTCGCCCGCGCGCGCCGGTGGCGGTTCTTTCAACGACGCCGGCGCGCCGGTGGTGGACCGTTTCGAGGGCGGTGTGCTGCCGGCGGAGTGGCTGGAGGTGGTGGGCAAGCTGCACGCCAACGCCAGCAGCCTGCTGAAGGTGTTCGAGGCGCTGGCCACCCAGCTCAAGGCCAATGCGCGCGAGAACCCGGGCGACGCGGCTCGCTGCGCCAAGCTCTACAGCCGCCTGGGCGTGCTCGCGCCGCGCCTGCAGAGCGCGCAGGAAACCGCCAGCTACTGGCAGCAGGCGGCGGGCGACGGGCAGCCGCCCCTGGCCAAGTGGCTGGAGGCCGGTGTGAGCCACGGCCTGGTCACGCTGACCGCGCACGCCTGCCCATTGCAGCCCGGCAGCCTGCTGCGCAACCACCTGTGGAACCAGGTGCGCGCGGCGGTGGTCACCTCGGCCTCGCTCACCACCTGCGGCAGCTTCGATCACTTCCTGCACGAGTCCGGCCTGGCCTGGGACGGCGCGGTGGCCGCGCGCGAGGTGCAGAGCCCGTTCGACCACGCGCGCCAGGGCCGTCTGGTGGTGGTGCAGACCACCGCCGACCCCAAGGACGTGGACGGCTACACGCGCGAAATGCTGGCCCTGCTGATGACCGACCTGCGCGAGGTCGAGCGCGGCGCGCTGGTGCTGTTCACCTCGCGCGCGCAGATGCGCCAGGCACAGGGCCTGCTGGAGCGCGGCGAACACGGCGCGCTGCGCGACCGCGTGCTGGTGCAGGGCGAGGCCTCGCGCACCGTGTTGCTGCGCCGCCACGCCGAGCGCGTGGCCGAGGGCAAGCCCTCGGTGCTGTTCGGCCTGCAGTCCTTCGGCGAGGGGTTGGACCTGCCCGGCGAGTTGTGCGAATGGGTGTTCATCACCAAGCTGCCCTTCGCCTCGCCGAGCGACCCGGTGGGCCAGGCGCGCGCCGACTGGCTCAAGAGCCAGGGCCGCGACCCGTTCAGCGAACTCGTGGTGCCCGCCACCGGCGCGCGCCTGCTGCAATGGACCGGGCGCGCGCTGCGCACCGAGGCCGACGAGGCGGTGGTCGTTTGTTACGATGCCCGCTTGCTGCGCCAGTCCTACGGACGGCGCATGCTCAAGGGCCTGCCGCCCTACCGGCTGCAGCGCCGCGTGGACGGCGTGCTGACCGAAGCCTGACCTTCCTCACAGAAAGCCCCGCGCATGATCTTCTCCGCCCTCAAACTCATCCACGTGCTGGCCGTCATCCTGTGGGTGGGCGGCATGGCCTTCGCGCACTTCTTTCTGCGCCCCTCGGTGCAGGCGCTGGAGCCGCCGGTGCGCCTGCGCCTGCTGCAGGCCGTGATGAAGCGCTTCTTCTCGGTGGTGCTGTGGGCCTCGCTGGTGGTGCTGGCCACGGGCCTGTGGATGATCGGCCGCACGGCCAAGGAAACGGTGCAGGCCGGCCTGGCCTTCAACATGCCGCTGGACTGGACCATCATGGCCACGCTGGGCATCGTGATGATCCTGATCTTTGGCCACATCCGCTTCGCGCTGTTCAAGCGCCTCACGCGCGCCGTGGCCGCGAGCGACTGGCCCGCGGCCGGCGCGGCCATGGCGTCCATCCGCAGCTGGGTGTTCGTCAACCTGTGCATCGGCGTGGTGATCGTCTGCGTGACGCTGCTGATGGGCTGAACGCCTCCGCCGCGCCGTCATGAGCGTGCCTTCCATGGGGATCTTCCAACGAGGTGGGTGGATGATGGCGTTGCTGACTGCCCTGCTCCAGGGCTGTGCCCTGCCTCCGCTGGAAGGGCGCACCGAATCCCGCGCCCTGGCGCCGGCCGAGGCGGCTGCCACGGCGCTGGGCCGTGTGCTGAGCGCTGACGCGCAGGCCCATCCCGGTGAGTCCGGCATCCTGCCGCTGGCCGATGCGCTGGAGTCGTTCGCGGCGCGCGTGCTGCTGGTGCGCGCGGCCGAGCGCACGCTGGACGTGCAGTACTACATCTGGCGCGACGACATCACCGGCAACCTCTTGCTCAACGCGCTGCGCGAGGCGGCCGACCGGGGCGTGCGCGTGCGCCTGCTGCTGGACGACAACGGCGTGGCCATGGACGGCAAGCTGCTCGCGCTGGACCGGCACCCGGCCATCGAGGTGCGGCTGTTCAACCCGTTCTCCATCCGCCAGCCCAAGGCGCTGGGCTACCTCACGCACTTCAGCCGCGCCAACCGGCGCATGCACAACAAGGCGCTGGTCGCCGACAGCCAGGCCGCCATCATGGGCGGGCGCAACGTGGGCGACGAGTACTTCGGCGCCACCGATGGCGTGCTGTTCGCCGATCTCGACGTGCTGGCCACCGGGGCGGTGGTGCCCGAGCTGTCGGCCGACTTCGACCGCTACTGGGCCAGCGCCTCGGCCTACCCGATCGACCGCATCGTCCCGGCCGGGACGGTGGTGGCGGCACCGGACGCCGCGGTGCAGGCCGAGCGCGATCCGCGCGCCACGCGCTACCTGCAGGCCCTGCGCGAGTCGCGCTTCGTGTCCGACCTGCTCACGGGGGGCATCGTGCCCCAGTGGGCGCGCGTGGAGATGGTCAGCGACGATCCCCGCAAAGGCCTGGGGCTGGCCGAGAAGGAGGGGCTGGTGACCCACCAGCTGGCCCAGGTGCTGGCGCGCCCGCCGATGCGCTCGCTGGATCTGATCTCGCCGTACTTCGTGCCCACCGCGGCGGGCGTGGCGGTCTTCGGGCGCCTGGCGGCCAGGGGCGTGCGCGTGCGCATCCTGACGAACGCGCTGGAGGCGACCGACGTGTCGGCCGTGCACTCGGGTTACGCGCGCTACCGCCAGGACCTGCTGCGCGGCGGCATCGAGCTGTATGAGATGCGCCGCAGCGCGGTGGTGATGGGCCGCTCGGGCGTGTTCGGCAGTTCGGGCTCCAGCCTGCATGCCAAGACCTTCGCGCTCGACGGCGAGCGCGTGTTCGTGGGGTCGATGAATTTCGATCCGCGTTCGGCGCACCTGAACACCGAGCTGGGGTTCATCATCGACAGCCCGGCCATGGCGCGCGCGGTCG
>Ga0247823_10000175_pt1 | contig 54148 bp, 46 predicted proteins | sample 13C_PalmiticAcid_2_FD_192426 | JGI IMG/M metagenome (GOLD analysis project Ga0247823, IMG submission 192426) | Soil microbial communities from agricultural site in Penn Yan, New York, United States - 13C_PalmiticAcid_Day30 | ecosystem: Environmental > Terrestrial > Soil > Agricultural land... | reverse complement strand
GCTGTGCACGCAGCCGGTCGCCCCCGGCGCGCATGTCCACCGGCTGCGTGCACAGCCACACCCCGTCGATGCGCAGCATGGCGCCTCACCGCAGCGACGTCGCCAGGTCGCGCAGCCAGGCAGCGCAGGCCTCGGGCTGGCTCGCGGGCCACTGCACCGACAGCTGGACCCCGCCGCGCCGCAGCTCGATGTGAATGGTCTGCTCGCTCGGGGCCAGCGCCTTCGCGGGCGGTGCGTCCAAAGCGAGAGGCATGAATTGCAATGCAGGCAAGGTCGCTGCATCAGGCGAGCTCGCCTGGGCGGCTAGCCCGCAGCGCTTGAGGCCGCGCCCGACGAGCCACTTGCGCACGAGGTTGACGTTCAGCCCATGGGCCAACGCCACGGACGCCACTGACACGCCTGGCTTCTGGCATTCAGCGACTATCTTCGACTTGAACTCGGTGCCATGGACGCGCCGTGAGGAATTGGGGTGCATAGGTGCCCACCTGTTCGTTTGGTGGGCACCATCGTCGCGCGCCTAAACCGGCGCGGGAAGGTGGGCCGGCTGGACGCTCACCCCTGAACAGATGGCCGAGACTTGAGACTTAAGTCTCCCCTGATCCGACATCCACTGTCCCCGATCTCGCCGCCCTGAAGCAGCCGGTCGGGCAACCTCGCAGTCACCCGTAGGAGGACCAGCGACGGAGGGCACACGTCGGCGAGCAGCAATCAAGCTGATTGAGGCACGGAGCACGGCTTGAGACCGTGCGGGCTCACCCCACCGGGAGCCCATCGTGCGAGCCACGGCGCAGCAGCCCAGCGGGCTCCCGATGGCGCCCAGGTCCACTACGAACGCCACCGCCCTTAGCAGACCACGCTCTACTGCCTAGTGCAGCAGCACGCGGTCAGCTTCACCGCCCACACCGCGGCCAGCATTGGCGCCGAGCTGCCCCGGTTCATCAAGGACGAATTCGACGCCTTTCTTGAGTGCGGCATCCTAGCCCGCGGCTTCTTGCGGCTGAGCTGCGGCGAGTGCGGCCACGACAAGCTGCTGGCGTTCAGCTGCAAGCGGCGTGGGTTCTGTCCGTCATGCGGCGCTCGGCACAAGACGCATACCACGGCGCACCTGGTCGACCACGTCATCCCCATTTGCCGGTGCGGCAGTGGGTGCTGTCGCTGCCGATCCCGCTGGGCGTGCTGCTGGCCGCACAGCCCGAGTTGGTGACTTCGGTGCTTCAAGTTGACCAGCGCGTGCTCACGCGCCATCTCGTTTTCCGCTGCCGGGCTCAGGGCCGACGACGGCCACGTCGGCGCCGTCACGCTGATCCAGCGCTTCGGCTCAATTCCGGCTTCGTGATTCCGCGAGCGGTTCAGTGGCCGGTGCTCGCAGGCACCGACCCTCGCGCATGGCCCCGTAACGCTGCTTGAATTCCTCGTGCTGGAAACCGGTGTCGACTAGGGATGCCTGCAGGGTCTGGGATGCGTCGAGAAGGTGCCGCATGAAGCCTTCGCTGGGCAGGTCCAGCCCACCCTTGAATCGTTCGGCATAGGCCCGAAGGTGCTTCATCGCGGCGCAGTCGACCAGGAATTCGTCGGCCGCCAAGCCGTCCTCGTTGCGCAGGTACAGGTGGGCCTGTTCATGCGCTATCACGAACGCGAAATACCGCGTCAGGCAGTTGTCGAAGCCACGGATGACGCCTCGTGTCGCGTAGCGTGCGTCGTCGATGGTGATGTCGTATTTGGGCATGGGATCGTCGCGCCCCAGAAGCTGTTGCAGTCGGAAGATCGGATCTGGAGCGCTCAGGTTCTCCATTTCCGGCACTTCCCATGGACGGATGTCAATTCTTGTGCGGACTGGGCGTCCTTCGTTCTTGATGAGCCCGTAGGCGTCCCAGCGCATCGCAGTCGCGGACGACAGCGAACACACCGCAAACCCGGCATACACCGCTTCGCCGGTTCCTCCGAGGACGATCTGCCCGGAGCCCTCTTCGATGCTGGCGCCGAACCAAAGCGTGGGGGCGAGGAGGTCTGGTTTCCTGCCGGAGGGAAGTTTTTCGACGAACCGCAGCGTCCGGATGCTTTCCTGCTGGCTCGGGTCGAGCGCTTCGGTCAGGTCGAAGCTGACACGCCGCAGTTCCTGCCACAGCAGGGCCATGGCCTGAGGGCTCGGCGGCCGGCGCAAGGGCGAACGGATGATGCGTAGCACGTTGTCGCGAGACATGTCGCTCAACAGTTGCTGATTGGCGCCGACAGACGCTTCCTGGTGCCGGCGCAGTACGGCCGGCTTGTCCATCGACAAGCCCAGGCGATCGATTTCGGCGCGTTCCTGCGTCGTCAGCGGCGGTTCGGACATGCCCGCATTCATCTGCCGCCTGGTGAGGCGTTCGATGGGCAGTCGATCCTGTTCGGGAGGTTGATCGTTGCGGAAGGAAATCCGCTGCAGACTCTGGCCCCAGGCGCTGCGCCGGTCTTCCGGCGACTGCCCGGCCTGCCGCTTCACTTCCGCTGCACGGCGTCTCACATAGTTGCGAGCACCGTTCCGTCCCTCGGTGGATTCGTTGTCCCAGTATTCCAGGATGTCCCTGGAGGACGCCATCGCTCGCACGGCGCGAGGCTGGTTCGCCACGTACCAGCGACCGGTGGCGTCGAGATTGAAATAACCGGCCTTCACCTCGATCACCGCTTCGTCGAGGAGCGCCCGAATCGCCGCCTTCGTTTCGGCGTTCCAGGTCGGTCCATCGAGCCCCGTCATCAGTTCGGCGGAGGTCCACTGGCGCTGGCTGACCGGTGCAACGGCCACGGGCAGCCGCAGTTCGATGGAGGCGGCGCTGAACAGTCGCCTGTGGATCTGGGCGATGGTGTCGATGCGTGCGACCAGTGCCCGATCCGGCGATGTTAGGTCGTCCGCAACCGGGGCCGCGCGGCTGTGGGTGCCTGCGAAAGAAAGCACCAGCAGAAAAAGCGCCGTGTCGAGAAAACGCATGGGAAGCGGATCAAGGAGAGCGAATCTGCAACTCGTCCGGCAAGCGGGCGTCCATCGGCAGGACCCCAAGCTTCTGCTCGCCGCCCGATCCGGCCGACAGGACACCGATGGGGCGTGCCTTCAGGCAGACCCTCAGCGGAGGGCTGAAGGTCTGGTTGAGGCGGAAGCCCTGTCCTCCGGCGGTGTTGATCAGGTTGACCTTCAGGGTCGCCGCTTTCTTGATCTGAGCTTCGCCGCCCAGCGCGGCCACGATCTCGTCAGAGACGTTGTAGCTCAGTTCGCCTGCCAGGTAGGCATCGCGCACATAGAGGAATCGGTGGCCCTGCTTGCGGCGTTCGAAAGCCTTGGGGTTCTGCCTCACCCATTCATTGACCACTGCCTCGGTTTCGAAGTCCGTTGTCTCCTCGGTGACCTTGGCGTACTGGACCGCGGTGGAGTAGGTCTTCGATGCGTCGGCCGAAACGGATGCCTCGCCGATCTTGGCCACACTTTTCAGCAGCCCGAGGATGAGGCCGGTGCTAACGGTGCGCTGCTCCTCGAAAACAGGAACCTCGGCGGGTCCTCGCGAGATTTTGATCTGCTGTGACAGGTCGACTACCCGGTCGACCCCGCCATCCGGATACAACTCGATGATCGTGCCCGGCGCGTAGAAGCTGGTGGGCGTCATCAGGCATTTCCAACCTTTGGCCAACGAGGGCACCTTCAAGGTTGGTTGCGCCTGCGCGCTCATTGTCAGTAGCCCGACCACGGCCATCACAGCAGCCTTCGACATGACGGTTTCCCCCTTGGCGAGCGACCACGCCCATGCGGCAGTGTACGGAAGATGCCCGCAGGCAGGTATCCCAAAGTAGAGCGACATGCCGGCGCCCTGCTCGCGAGAGGAGGTTCTTCAGGCGTTCATGAGCACGCGCACATGCTCGGCCGTACCGCCAGCCAGCCCCTGCAGGCTGTAGCAGCCTTCTATGATCCAGCCGAAGTCGTCGTCTTCCAGCGCCTGGCCGGCCACTCAGCAGTGCACCGTCGGCACCCTGGAGCTTTTGCCGGGTTTTGCCGAGATGTGCAGGCGACGCTGCCGGCGTGCGTGATCGACAAGGGGATCGCCACGGCCGGGCTGATGGCGCACGTGGCGGTGGCCAAGTACATCGACCACCAGCCGCTGCATCGCCAGGAGAGCGTCCTGGGTCGTGCAGGGGTGCCCGTGCCGCGTTCGACGCAGGCTGAGTGGATCGGCGCCATCGGGGTGCAGCTGACGCCACTGGTGCAGGCCATGCGCGAGGATCTGCTGGCCCGCGCCGTGCTGCACGCCGACGAGACGCCGGTGGCGATGCTCAAGCCGGCGCATCAGCGTGACGGCAAGACGCACCGAGCCTACCTGTGGAGCTACAGCACCACGGTATGGGACGAGGTCAACGCCGTGGTCTTTGACTTCGCGGAAAGCCGCGCCGGGCACAACGCCAGGCGCTTCCTCGGGATCGGTGAGGAGGGCCAGGAGGGTTGGCGCGGTACGCTGATCTGCGATGACTACGCGGGCTACAAGCAGGCGATGAACGCGGGCGTCACCGAGGCGGGCTGCCTGGCGCACGCGCGGCGCAAGTTCCACGAACTGTGGGCCAACCACAGCAGCACCCTGGCCGAGACCGCGCTCAAGCTCTTCGGCGTGCTCTACGACGTCGAGCGTGAGGTCAGCGCGCTGACCCCAGACGAGCGGCTGCGCATCCGCCAACTGAAGGCGCGGCCGGCTGCCGACACGTTGCGAAATTGGCTGATCGCCAGTCGGCAGAAGGTGCCCGACGGGACAGCGACGGCCAAGGCCATCGACTACACCCTCAAGCGCTGGACGGCGCTGATGCGCTACATCGACGACGCCAACGTCGCGGCCGACAACAACCGCATCGAAAACCTGATCCGTCCCATCGCGCTCGGGCGCAAGAACTGGCTGTTCGCCGGCAGCTTGCGCGCCGGTCAACGTGCCGCGGCCATCATGAGCCTGCTGCACACGGCGCGCATCAATGGGCACGACCCCTACGCGTACCTTAAGGACGTGCTCGAGCGCCTGCCGTCGCAGCCGGCATCCTCGATGCGTGAGCTGCTGCCGTACCACTGGACTCCGAAGACCTGAACTCGCACCTCGAGGTCAAGATGACTTGACCGGACGGATACGTTGAACCCACAGCTTAGTGCGGTTCACCTGCCCACCTCGCTTGCGACCAACACGGAGTAAGAAGCTGACTGCAAGGGTGCGGTGCGCACAAAACGCAGCTGCATGCGCGACTCAAGGCAGCAGGCATGAGCTCCGAGATCAGCGGCGTGCCCCTGGCCAACGCCTTCGCCCTGTTCGATCAACGGGTCTCCGAATGTCGATCGCTTTGCGCGCACCTACCGCGACCCCATGTGCTCGCAGAGGAGTCAAGTAGGGCACGGAGGCTTGAGGGAGTTCAGGGTGCTGTGGTCGGACGGACACCGCGAGCAGTCAAAAACGCGGTTCATCTTCTGCAGGCATTCGCGACTGTGCCCCAGCAGCAGAAGCCCAAAATACAAAACGGCGCCTATGCGCCGTTCTGCTTGAATCAACTACCGCCGAGTCATCGCTTGTGAAAGACAAAGCGACCAGATTGTCCAGCGTTCTTGTCACCTGACACCGTCGCCACCGGGGAGCGGTCTGGCCGATGAATCACGTAGCCGCCCGCGTCTGCTTTGGCCTCGTAGGGCTTAGAAGGCGTCGCTGCCGACTCGACCATGATGTTCAATGCCTCCTTCAAACGAACTGGCATTGCCTTGCCTGGGGAGAGTTTGAAGCGTTCAGTCATGGGGACCTCCTACTGTGAATTCTATCAGTGTAGCGACGAGACGCTCATGATTTCGCAACATGAAATTCTGCCGCCTCCCAGCGCTGCCAGAGCAGGCCCAGCAACGCCCGCAAGGGACTGGTCAGTGGAGCGTAGAGGCTAGCCTCATTCTGTCCCAGAAGCCCGGTAGCGGACGAGTGGACGTTGACGACGCCGTACCGGGTCACATACGTGCCCGGTTCGTCCGCGGGCAGGCCAAATGGAAGGGCGATGAACGACTTGACTGATCGGCCGACCTCGTGCTCAGCGAAGTACTTCTCAGCCGCCGTGGCGACCGAGGGGCGGAGTGCCGTCTGGGTCCGCAGCGCGTCCACCAAGTTTGCGACATCGGGAAAGTATTGAAGCGTGCCACTGGAGCACCAAGCAGCAGGAGCCCCCGGAAGCACCGTTGTTCGCCCCGCATCCATCCGAAACTCCGGCTTCGGAACCGGCAGGATGATCGCCTGAGCGGTGGCGTCTGCATCAGATTGGTCTTCCGGAGTCACGCTACTAAGGTCGGCCTCGCTCGGCAGGAGAGTCAACATGAAGCGCGGCACCAGTTCGAGCCCTCCCTCCAAACCGTCAAGGCTACCGCTCGGCTCGAACAGCTGGAGTCGCGCTCTGAAGCTCTCGCGATCTGGGGCTCCATCGGGAACTTTTCGCAGGGCCATTAGATTTACGGTGTAGCGCACGCCTTTGCTAGGTGGATCGTACGCCGCCGCAAGCAGAAGCATCGCGGCGAGGCAGGCGTGAATGGCGTTCGACAGTTGCTCCTCGAGGTTTTTCTCCTCACTGCAAGCGAGCGCTTCTGATGCGATTGAGAACGCCGTGTGGAATTGATCTTCGAACTCCACCAAGAAGCCGGCCGGAGGAAGGGAGCGAAGCGTGCTCTCGAGTCGGTCGAGCTGCTCGGTAAACTTGACTCCTGCAGATGCCATTCCCGCATCCAAGCGGTCGGTCGCTTCATCCTGCGCGCGCAGTTGCGCTCTGAAGCCCGCACCGAACATCAAACCAAAGGCGAAGAGCGTCAGAAGGAACAGAACGACGGCGATGACCGGGCCGACTGTGTCCTTCCATTCGTCGCGCAGGAGATAACTGAACGGAGCGACGGTACCGATCTGGGCCGAGTAAATCGAGCCCAGCAGCCCCGCGAGCCCCCCGACCACCGCCGTGAAGCCGGCGTAGCCTGGGTGTAGTGGTATTGACTTCACTCCCCCTCCCTTTGCGACCAGCGGGTCGACTGCGCCGCTCTGGTGATTGTTGCTGCCGAATCTAGCAGGTAACCGGAGGTGCGCTCCAACCGCGCCGACCGACAACCCGCACTTAGGGGGAGTCGGATTCACGCGAATGGTGAATGGCGCCCGGCGGACTCGCTTACTCAGTTCAAGCCTAAAGACGCTGCACTAGCCAACTGAGGTTCTCGTGCCGTAAGCATGCTCAACCTCGCTTTGGCCGCACCTGACAGCCATAACTTGCGCGTCTCAAGGCAGAAGGGGACAACCCACAGGCGCAGATCGCTCGAGCCAGGGAAGTCGAAGACCTCCAGCGCGCACCCGAAGACTTCGGTGCGCGGATAGATCAGCGCAATGTCACCCGACCCATTGAGGTATCTGCACCCATATGCGTGCAGCTGATAGAAGTCGGCCTGAGAAAGACCGTATTTGTGCTTCCCGTCAGATCTGGACTCATCGAGCAACTTCCATTTCGTATCCAAAACGATGCGGTCCTCGGCCTCGTGCTTGACCAAGAGGTCTGGCTTGAGTCGAAACCAACTGGCCTTCTTGTGCGTCACCAAAGACAGCTTACGCGACTGCGTCACGAGCGAATACGGCGGCTCAAGTGCCTGCCCTAGGTGTCGCGCGACGAAGGCCTCAAACAGTGCTTCCATTGGGAAGAGTAGAGACACCGCTTCGTTGCTGCCCTCTCCAGTCAACGGTGACTCGCCACACAGGATCAGACGGGCCCAATCGAGTGCGGTTTTGTAGCGCTGCATGCCCCGGTCGAGGCAAACTTCGCGAAAATCCTTCATCGGCTGCGATGAAAACGGGACGTCTGCAAACACAGAGCGAAGTTCGCGTGCCAGCTGCTGATTTGCCCGCTCCGCGCTTATTCGCATCACCGCTCGCAGCGCAGAATGCAGCAGTCGGTTCTCCGGACGGTCTACCGACCACTCATCGCAATGAACAAAGAAGCGCTCACGCCGACAGAGGTTCTGTCGCAGATGCTGGGGCATGTCCAGCCGGCCGCGAAGATATGGCCGCAGCCCTCCCTCTTCGCGGTACGAGCCACGAAGGCCGCTCTTTACAACCCCCTCGACCGCTTGCAAGAACTGCCCTATGAAAACCTCGAGCAACGGCATGCGCTTGGCAGCTAAGCGCGCAGCGTCGAGACGCACGTGCCGAAACCCGCGCAGGCAGCACAGCATGTCCAAGAGCAGCATTCGAGTGCTCTTCACTTCCCCTGAACTCACCTTCCCCACTTTGGGAAGAACTTCGAGTTGGTAGCCGCCCGGCACACGGATGACGCCAACGTAGTTGGTCACCTGCACTGCCACGGCGCCACGCCGAGGCCGCAGGCGAACCCACGAGGCGCCCTCCTCTGCCGTCAAGCGCAACGCCTCACGATGTAGCCAGCGGAAGACTGCCTCGGGCACCTCGAAGACACCTTGCTCCGACAACGGTCCGCTGCCTTCCGGTACAAGGACATCGAACTCGTGAACGGTCCTGCCGCGGGGTTTCACCGGGCTCACCGCGTTGGCTGGTAGATGCCGATGTAGGCCTCAGGTCGCTCGAATGCGGAGTCCTGGACCACATAGCGCCGTTGAACGTTGTGACTCTCCAAATCGTGGTCAACACCAAACAGGGCTTCCAGATCCTGCTCCGAATCGCTCCTCTCTACGATGAACTGAAGGTCGGGGCGGCGCCCCTTTTGGTTATCGCCCAGCACCAGTCGAATCTTTGCCCAGTCTTCAAAGAAGTACTCCTCAAGCAGCGGAATGATGCGACGGCGGAAGATCGAGGCCAGCTCCTTCACGGCGCGTGGTGGTGACTCCTCTTCCAACAACGATGTGAAGTAGGCATGACCGATCATGTGATCCCGGTCGTACAACGTCTCAATGCGCTCGTTCATGCGCTCAAGCATTCGCCGCACGTCAATTTCCCCGCTGTCGGTGGCAATCCTCAGTTCCCGGAGTGGAGCGCTGTGCTCGTCGCCGTCCTCTTGTTCGCTCCGGGTGTCCGGCAGCATCGGTATGAACTCAAACCTGCGCCGCAACGCGGTGTCGAGCAGCGCGAGCGAGCGGTCTGCGGTGTTCATCGTTGCAATGATGTCGACGTTTGCCGGCACGGAGAAAACGTCGCCCGAATATGCCAATGTGACGGCTGCAGGCACCAGACTGCCGTCCAGCAGGTCTCGCTTGTCTGGTTCGATGAGCGTAATCAGCTCCCCGAGAATCTTGCTGATGTTGCCCCGATTGATCTCATCGATGACCATCGCAAACCGTCGACCAGGCTCCTTGCGAGCCTTGTCGCAGAGCTCTCGAAACACTCCGGGACGGATCTCGTACGCGACATCACCAGTTGGCGCCTCGTCAGTCTTCCCGCCCTCGTCTTTCCGAGGCCGGAGTACCGGTCGAAGACCCTCGACGAACTCTTCGTAGCCGTAGGACTGATGGAACGTCACGAACCTGTGACGACTTCCATCGTTCGCGTCGTCATCGCCGCCTGGCTCGACGACTGCATCAGCGTAGTAGCGCTCAATCTCTTGAGCCAAGCGATGTGTCTTCCCCGTCCCAGGAGGCCCGTAGAAGATCCGGTTGCGCGCCGCCTGGACGGGGACCGATGCGGTTGGGCGCGACTTCGCAATAACCTCCGGGTCCGGTGTTGCCACTTGCTCGTCGGCATCGAAGGACTGCCCAGCCCATGCTGCCACAGCGGCGAGGTCGACATCGAAGTACGGCCGCAGCAGCGTGCGCTCGAAGACGGCCATGTGCTCGGGCTTGACCTTCATGAAGGTTGAATTTGCCTGAGGAGACCACCCAAGCTTGTTTGCGGTGTACCGATCGTTCCTCAGCGCCAACTTCATCACTCGATACTTGCGCTGAATCCATCCGTCTCCTCGCGGGCAGGGAAGAGCCGGCGAGACGAGTTGACCAAGTAGCTGAATGCTGTTGCTGTGGGTTAGAAAGAACACTGTCCCATCCGGCGCGTCAACAAAGGACTGCCCCTGTTTCCTCTTGGTGTCCCGGTGCATGACAGCCAGATCGCCGTCGAGGTACTGCTGGAACTCTTCAGTGGAGAACTCGCCTTTCCCATGTGAAAGCTTCCAGATGGGGAGGCTGTGGCGCCCCCAACTGCCCCATACCTGGTGGCCGTACTCAAGCAACCCAGTCGACGCGGGGCGCAGCGACAAGGCCTCTTCCTGCAGGTCTGCCATGCTGCGGCCAGGCAGTGCACCGAGGAACGCCGCAAGCGGAGCTCGCTTGAACACGTTAACGATGACTGGTTCTTGAAGAGCTTGGTAGTGGAAGGCGATTTTCCACTTGACCGCCTCGCCCAAATGTTCGAATGCATCGATGCCTGCGATGTCTCCCTGCTGAGCCATCCGGGCGACGCTCACAACGAAACCTCGAACTTTCGTGAAGGCCTCATCCGCCGTTTTCCCGTAGCGGGTGTACCAGCCGTGTGTGCTCGAGTAGCTCAGCTTGTGATCGGAAGACTTCTTATCCGTTGCGAGCCGGGAGTACACGCCGAACTTGAAAGAAGACCCACCCCAGATGCTACCCAGCGGAGCAAGGCGTGCCTCCAACCAACGTGTGAACGTATCGTCAGACCCTGCATTCGTATATTCATCTAGAGTCATTCGCTCCAGCCGCTCAATCGGCCAAGCCGATCGGAACTCATCCCACAACTCGTACTGCTTCTTGATTTCAGACTCTGTTGTCATACACGGCCCTCCCCGGCCTGTCTCATGAATATGGTCTTGGTTTTAGCACGCAAACGTCACGACGATTGCGTTCTTCCTGCAGTCGAATCATCGACCGACGAACGCAGTGAGCTAGATGCTGCCCCAATCTCAGTCCTTAAACGAGCACTCCAGTCGGCAGGTACATCCCATGTGGAATGGCGGCCGTTTCGCCGGTAGTCGTTCATACTTCTTGCAGACTCCTGCCGCGCAGGCAGGCAGAGGATCTTCCCAATTGGAGACCTCCCAGGCGTCATAGATGCCGACGTCTCGCTTTCGTTGCTCGATGGCATGAAGGGTCTGCGCTCCGGTCACGAAAGTCTGCTGCACCATGGTCGCCACCGCATTGGCATATGCGAACGACTCGACCAGCCCGGCGACTTCGAGCCCCGCAGGCGGGAGGATCTGGAACATCTCGCGAAACGCGATGCGCGTGGAGAGGCGCTCATGCAGATCCGGAAGTGCCGCGGCCACCTCCACAGCCTTCGCCTTGCGCCCAAGAGGTTTTTCGACCACGATGGACAACAGCTCGTTCAATTCCTTGAGCTTCATTCCATCAAGCAAGAGTTCCGATGGGATGTCCTTGCCGCGGCGAGCCATGCCCTTGTCGACGAGCTGCTCCCAAGACCTCCTGCCTGCATCGTCAACCTTGACTGTTGCGACCGGGTTAGCCCGGCCGAGTCGCGAGAGGTAGAAGGAGTACAGCGCGGCATCGCCATTGAACAGTTTGAGCAGTTCGTCGTCGTCGGCGAACGCCGCCGGCTGTCCGCGCAATAACAAGCCGAGATCTGCACCGCCCGTGTGAAGACCCAGTGCAGCCTCGGCGGCCGCCTCAAACTCGGCGCGCAGGTCGAGCCGGTCCTTTGGTGACGCCTCCGGCCACTCAGTCGATGATGCGATGCGCTGCTGGACCTCAGCGTCGAACTTGCGCTTGTGCTGAGCAACGAAGGCGTCAAGCTCCTTGAAGCGCAGGTTGTGCTGCGCAACGATCAACGCGACCTCTGGAGCTCGTTGCAACCAGATCTCTGCTCTGCCCAAGTATTCTCTCAACCGAGCTGCTGTGCCACGGTCTGCGCCCAGAACTGTCAACGGGAACGACGACTTGGGATTCAGTATCCACGCCTGGTCGCCGGCGCTCGTGAGATCCCCGACATCGACAGGGCTGTCAGTACTCCGGTAGGTAGAAGAAGTGATGGTCACTCGCAATGCCGGCGTGTCAACCTCGTCCGATGCAATAGGGCGCTGCGGCACAGCGGCTTTGGCCTTGCGGCTCTTGACCCAGTACCACACGGCAGCGACCAGCCCGATGAGGATCAGCAATTCCACAGACTCTCTCCCTTCGTCCTATTGACTGCGCCCTCTTACTGAGGCGCCCCCTCTGCCTGCCACTCGGCAAACAGCATGCGTTCAACCTCGAGCATCGTCACTTCATACTCCCGCAGGAGTCGATCGAGTGACTCCTGATCCAGCAGTTCGACGGAGTTGAGCGTCGCGTTCTCATGCGCTTGGCGATTGAAGAACTGGTTGGTCAGGCATACCTTGTGGAACTGCACTCCCGGATGCCGCCGTCGGTAGTACGCCTCACCGGCCACAACGTCTTTGACCGCCTCCCAGCCGAGGCTTGCGCCGTCTGTGCCGCTCGTCTTCGCTTGCACCAACTGCCCTTCGTTCTCCCTAAGGGCAACGACGTCCACGCCGTTGTCATTCGCGCTCGGGGTTCGATAGCAGGCGTAGCCCTTCTTGCTCCAAAGAGCCCCAGCGAGACACTCAAAATGCTGCCAGCTCATGCGTAGCGCCATGTCGAGATCGATCCGAGAGTCGATCTCCCCGGCATCTGCCGCTGGCACAACTTCAGTGATGTTGAAATCTCCCGGTGCTACGTCGCCTGAACCGTTCAGCATGTCTTCAGCAAGGCTCCGCTTATAGGTCAAGAGGTGGTCAAGCTTGACGTCGAACGTCGTGAAGTCATCAGCCTGGACGACCGGGTAGTACACGTAGACGGGCTTCTTCTGGCCGATGCGATACGCGCGGTCAGTTGCCTGGTCCTCCTTGGCAGGGTTCCAAGTACGTGTGTAGTGCACGACGTGGTTTGCAGCTTGGATGTTCACGCCGAAACCGACGGCCGCCGGGGAGAGGATCAGGACGCAAAACCCCGCCTGCGTTTGGAACGCTTTGATGCGCTTCTGCCTGCTCGATGCATGCGTTGACGATGCGCTGGTGTCACCATTGATGATGTCGGGGCGGACTCCGAACTCTGCCTCGACGTAGTGTTGCAACAGTCGCTGGATCTCACGGAACTCGCAGAAGATGATGACCTTCTCGCCCTGCGACTGAATGTCCTTGAGCTGTTTTAGCAACCAGTCCAACTTCGGAGCCTTGTCCCGGTATTGGCGCGTCGGTTCTGGCTTGAAGACGCTGAGGCCGTGCTGGCGCGGGTCCGTGCAGACAAGCCGAAGATAGTGAAGCAGACCCAGGTGGTTCTTGAATGGCGTGACCGCGTTGGGGTTGTTGCGCTTCTTGAAACTCTCAATGGCCTTCGCATACAGGCTACGTTGCGCGACCGACAGGGGCAGCCTCCGGCAGTCCTCGACAACGATCTTTGGTGGCAAGTCAGTGGCGACCTCCGCCTTCAAGCGCCGAAGGATCTGCGGCTCAATCTTGAGTCGCAGTTCTTCGACGCGAGCCTTCTCCTCGTCCGTCTTCGCCTCGATCGGCTTGCGGTAGCGCTGACCGAAGTCGTTCAACGCGCCGAGGAGGCCTGGTTGAACGTAGTCGAACAGACACCACAGATCGGCAAGCGTGTTCTCAACAGGAGTACCCGTGCAGGCGATCTTGAACGCCACGTTCTGCTTCTTCGCCGCGCGGGTCACCATGGCTGCTGGGTTCTTGATGCGCTGTGCTTCGTCGCAGACCATCAACGACCACTTCTGTGCCGCGAACGAGAACTCGAGATCCCGGAGGGTCTCGTACGTCGTCAGAACCAATTTCTTGCCGCCGACCCAGTCCGGGCGCAAGAATTTCACCAGTCCATCCTCAGTCAAGAGACGCTGCTCAATCTGGGCCCGAGGGACCCGCAACGGCGCCAACCCCTCTCCGTAGGCCGTCAGAAGAGGCAGAGCACCGGGAAGGAAGAACTTGGTGGCCTCGTCAGCCCAGTTCTCAAGCAGCGATACCGGGGCAACCACCAGCATTGGAGGCATGCTCGGGTCGCGCTCAAGCAGCCACGCCATCAGCGAAAGCAGCTGGAACGTCTTTCCAAGCCCCATGTCATCGGCGAGCACGGCTCCCCGCACCTGGTAGTCCGACTGGAGACTGAAGAGGTGCTGCATCCACGCCAGGCCGGCCCGTTGGTGCGGCAACAGGGAATACTCTGGTCGGATGCTCATGGGCAGCACCGGCTCCGCAGGCACAGCCTGAAGCGCCTCACGCCGAACCTCCTCGTACTCGACCGACTGGATGTTCGCGCGCAGAACCAGTTGCTTCTTGGCTCCGAGAGCCTCTTTCGCCGGCTGTCGGAGCTTGGTCGGATCAACGGTCTTGCCCGCGTCGATGTCCCGGAACACGTCCTCAAAGGTCGATACGACCTGCTCCGCCTCGGAGAGTGGAATGGGGTCTGGGAGCCATGACACTGCCACGGCCTCCTTGCCAGCCGCTTTAGCGACTTGGAGGTCCGCCTTCAGCTTCTCGATGGCAGGCTTGCTCGTCGGAACAGCTACTGGATCGCCTCCGCCCTTGGGCGTGTAGACGACCACAGGAAGGACGTTCTCAGGGAACCAGCCGTCGTCTTCCTTCTTCTTGGTGATGTACGGCGAGCAGTACGGCTTTTCGACACCGATGCCCTCTATGCGAGCCGAGTAGCCGCTGAGGTCATAAACCTGCGAGTACGAAACGAGCGTTGGACCAACTTTTCTCCGCTCGAGGGCATCCCTCAGGTCCTGGAGGTGCTGCTCCGCGCTCCCGTCAACGACCAGGTCGTATCCGTCCCAAGCAACGAGTTGGAAGTTGAGTGTGACAGCCCGTTCGAGAGCCTTCAGGAAGGACGATAGTTGAGCATCGTCGAGCCACTGCGTCTCAGATGATGTGGGACCGCTGGATACGGCAGTTTCGACGAGCAGACCAACTCGAACGGGGTATCCCAGACCGTCCCGTTCGATCACCGGGGTGAACCGCTCGTAGTCCAGGCCCGCCTGCTCTCGCGCCGCCTCGAACTGGGACTCATCAATGACATCAACCGCGTCCGCTCCCAAAGTCGCGTATGGGTTGAGCAAGAAGGCTTGGGCGCGTGCTCCAGCAACCCGTCGCTGAGGCAGACGCTTCAGCTCTTGAAGAACAGTCCGCACTTTTGGAGTGACCAGGACCTGAACGATGCCTTCAGGCGTGACGATGTCGTACCGGTCGCGCACCTCACGAACCCGGTCGAACGTCTCCAGCCAGTCGGGGGGAGCGCCATCGAACCCAGGTTCAATCTCCACCACCCCATCACCCACGGCGACTTCGGAACGACGAAGACCAATCGTGAGTTTGTCCGGCGTCAGGACGACGGAACGGTAAAGGAAGTCATCCAGCTGCGCGTGAGCTTCCAGCGCAAGCTTTCGGATACGTCCCCAGGCCTGTCGATGAACGAGATCGTTTCGCTCGACATCGGGTCGCCGAGCAAAAGCAACAACTTCCTTGAGCAGCGCCCACTGCTTGGGCTGCATCAACGTGTGGGTGCCCTCTTCGTTCAACAAGGCTCCGGTCTGCGCGAAATCACGCTCGGCTCCCTCTTCTGTTCGCCACCCTGCAAGCGCAATCGAAAAGTCTGCGTCGGTCAGAGAATGACGACTGCGAAGGACTGGACCGGACCTAGTTGGAGAGGGCAGCTGAAGCAGATCAGGCAGCGCCTCGTATGCAGACTGATCCAGGGCGCTGTAGAGGGCGTCCCACCCGAGCAGGTAGCCGCCCTCAGTTTCAAACGCAAGCCCGTCATCCTCGAGTTGAGTCAGAAACCCCGCCAGCAACGCACTCTCGAGCACGTCGCCTGGACCTTTCGACTCGCCTCGCTCAACGAGCACACCTGCAGATGTCCATTGCCGTCGCCAGGATGCCTGAGCGCTGGGCCCCGCTCGTTTGAAGAACTTCAACATGTCCGCTCCCGCTATTTCCACCAGCCCTTGCCAGGCTTGTTGCGGAAACCCCACCGCGTCAGCACTGCATTGACGTGTTCGTCGCTGCCATCGGTGTGGACCCACAGGTTCCCACCAACGGTTGTCTTGTCCTCTATCTCAAGCCCCTGCTCCCGAACGAACTTCTGCAGGGCCGATCTCGAGTACGGCTGCGAGACGGAGGCAGCCTGTCTCCAGGCTGCGCCTTCGGTAGAGGTCTCCGGCTTTGACGCCGGCGCTCGTGTCTGCTGCGAGGCTCGCACCACTCGAGGCGCGGCCGCCGAAGGCTCAATTCGGAACTCCTTGCGCAGCGTCGCAGCAAACATGTCCTCCCACTTGTCCCAGTTGTGGATGCCGTCCTGGTGACTTAGCCAGAGAATACTGCTGCCCTTATGTTTGAGCGAGTTCTGGCCGCCCACTTCAAGCCGAAGCATGCGCCGAGTGTCGAACGGTACCTTCTGGCGGGCGTCGTATCCATAGAACGCATTTCCAAGGCCACTGAACTCGACGGCCACCAGCGGTCCCATCCACATGATGAATGCGTTGTTTGAACCAGATGCGTCGAGATCCCGAAGAAGCCCGGCCATCTTCTTTCGGAGGACGACCATGTCGCGTTGGCGGGAGTTGCGCGCGGTGGACCCTAAGGCGAACTCGATGTGGTCTATCGACTTGACGTAGCGCTTCCAGAAGTTCATCCGGCGTGGGTCACCGAGGCCGTCCTCGGCAAGCTTGGTGAAAAAGGTCTCGATGAACTCGAGCTTCAGCCAGTCGGCAACCATGTCTCGCGCGTCCTGCGAAACTCCGCCCCACCGTGAAGTGTTCGACGGCAGCCATGGGTTTCCCCACCAGGTGACCGACTTGTCGCGCAGACCTTGGTTCAGAGCCGTACCTGGTACCTTTGCATAGCGGTCGAGGACAAGGATCATCCCCTGGTCGCGCAGCACCTCGTTGGCGGCGAGGAGGTCGAGCAGCCGAGGCAGCAGCGCTTGGAACTGCGCGTTCCCTAGGTTCGTGGCCCCCTTCACCTGGGCGAGGACGAGCTCACGAAGGAACCAGGAGGCCTTGTTGATGCCAAGCTGCTCGCAGAGGTGATCTATCGCCCCGCTGTCGCCGCGGAGTAGTGCGTCCACATAGGGCTCGCAAGGTTGCTCGCCAAAGAGCTGTCGATTTCCTCGGGCCGTGTCGACCCACTCCGGATTGACACCCTTGTCGGTGATGAGCCCGTTCCGATCTTGCAGATACTCCCGCAGAAGGTTCCAGTTGTTGCGCCCCCATCGGGACGTAGTCTCAGCGTAGCCGTCGTACGTGAAGTAGCTCTTGACCAGACCTTGATAGCAGCGTCGGTAGGCACTAGGCCTGGCCTGCCAGCCATCTACTCCATCAAGGACCTTCTGAAGCCGCGGCCGGTCGTCAAGGACGCAGGGACCTTCAGGCTTGTGCGGCAAACACAAGCTCCAAGACAACATGTAGGCATCCCGGAACGACTGGACCTCCTGGCTCTGCCAGAAGCGTTTTACCGCTTCGAGAAGGTGATCCTCTGCCATATGGCGTCCCCCTCGGGCCTTGGACTTGGCCACCATGCTCTCGATGACCTGGTCTATTGCTCTTACGGGTGCCATTTCCCGGGCGCCCTCGCGAACGCCGAGGCTCAGCAATGAGGCAAGGTGGTTCAGCGCGCTCATCGAAGGGCGCACTCACCGAAGTTGGCGGCCTGTTCCGGAGTCAGCGGTCTTGACTCATCGAGCCCCAGGAATTCGATGCGCATCTCAACACGACGACTCTCACCGTCCGTCTCCTTCGCCGCGTTGAAGGAGTAGCCACCAACTAAGAACAAGCTGCGCACGCTCTCCTTCTGCTTTTCCGAAAGCAAGCTCGCTCCAGCCGTTGCAAACATGGTGCAGAGGACTCGTTGACTCCGCTGGAGACTCAGGTTGAGGTTGCTGAGGTATGTCCCGGTCTTGTCCGTGTACCCCTCGACAACCACACGCTTGAGGACGCGCTTGCCCAGGTCATCGTTTGCCAGTCGGAGGATCTCCGGCACGAACTGCCGCAGCACCGCTTCCTGATCGGGACTGAGGGTGTACTTCGCAAGAGCAAACCGCGCCCTGTCACCGAAGTCGATGACGCTGCGGCGACGGTCGACCTTGATGCCGTCGTACTGTTTTGCCGCTTGCTCGAAGCGGTCGAGGATGTTCTCGATGTCCTGACGGTGCTGCTCTTCCTTCTTCTCTCGTTCGGTCACGTTCTTGGTAACGGCCAGCAGCGCCACACCCATAACAACCAAGAAGAGGACCATCAGTGCCGTCATCAAGTCGGCGAAGGAGATCCAGAACGGTTTCTCTGCCTCATCGCGACCACCGCGTTTGAGGACAATCTTTGCGCCCACCATGGCTTACCTCTTGGCGGGAGTGAGGCTCCCCATCGAAGCCAAGGTCAGCTCCAGTTCACCCACTGCGGACGACAACAAGCCTACCGCCTGAGTCAGCTTGGTGTGGAATTCGGTATTCGCCTTGTCCAGGGTACGCTTGACCTCCTGGGCAAACGAACTGTGAGCCTCCCCGAGAACCCTGCTGACACCGTCGAGGTACTCGTCAGCAAGCTTCTGTGCAGTTCCGAGCCGAGTTGCCGAACTCTCAATACGGGCGAGCACATCTGTTGTGAGCGACGCCTCTCGGCGTGCAGCCTCAACTGCGCCTCGCAACTCCGTAACAAGAGAGCCAACGGCCTCTCTCTGCGTGCGGTAGTCTCTCAGTAGGTCTTGAATGGCCGAAGCGCCGCTGGTTAGGCTTCCGGACGTCTCGTTTAGCTTGGCGGACAAGGTGGCTGCGTGCCCCATGGTCTCAGAGACCCGCTCGCCTGCCGAGGCGAAGCTTCTGGAGGCGGCACCGAGAAGCTCTGCCCCAGTATTCATCTTCTCAACTGAGGATGAGGTCGTGTTCGTCAGCGTGGTCACGCTGTGAGCCATTTGCGCAGCCGCATCCTTCAGCTCCTTGACGATCTCCGCGACAGAGTCAGATATGGAGGAGACAGCATTCTGTGCGCGGTCGCTCATCGCCTCCTCGCGAGCGCGATTGCTCTCGAACACTTGCTTCTGCGAGTCGCTGAGAGTCGAGAGCATGGCCGACATACGTTCGCCGATGGTCTCCAAAGTAGCTTGAAGCTTCTGCTTGGTCTCAGTCTGGGAGTCGGAGATGAGACCGCGAATTTGCTCAACGAAAGCCGCGGACTGCTCGTTCATCTGCTCCTGCCGCTGCTCCATCTTGGCAACAGCCTCAGCCATCCGGTTAGCCATCTCATTCGCCGACCGTTCGCCAGAGGCCTCCATGTTCGCGACGAGCGTGTGTAGAGCCTGCACAGCGTCTTGAATGCCCTCCGCAGTCTTCTTGTTCAGCTCGTTGAGACCCGAAATCTGTCCACCGAACAGGTCGCTCAGTTGTTGGCTGAACCCAGCCATCGCATCGTGCAACAGTCTGGCGGCCGTGTCGCTCTGGTCGCCACTCGCAGTTTTCACCGATGAAGCGATGTCCTCGAGGGGCCCTTTCAAGCTCAGCTGAATGCTCTCGGCGATGGTCTGACCAAGCGTCTGGTTGTCTTGACGAGCCGCCTCGAGCTGCTCCTTAGAGGCTTGCACCAGGCTCTCGATGACTTGGTTTTGCTGCTCTTTGCTGGCGGCGATCTGGGCGCTCGTCAGTTCACGCAGGAGTTCGCCCATCTCCTTGACGAGGGCGTCCTTGAGGATCTTCGATTGGCTGGCGGCCTCCTCTGACGATTTAACGAGCCGTGACAGGTATTCCTCCCCTGCCCCGGCCTCAAAGCGAGCGTCGATCTCGTGGGCGATGTCTTCGGTCCGCCGATACAGTGCCGACAAAAGCAGTTTTTCTAGCAGCGTAACAAGCATTGCCACGGCAATCGCCGTCGCGGAGACCAAGAACGCTTCGCCGACCGAATGCATCAGCGACTCAAGGCTCATGCGAACTGTCGCAGCGTTCTCGCTGACCTGGAACGCTCGCAGGCCCTCGATGAGCCCCCCGAACGTTCCGATAATGCCGATACCGGTGAACAAGCCCGGCAGGTGCTTGAAGAACTCCGTCCGCAGCCGGCTGTCGACCACATACTGGCCGTTGAAATGCATTTCCGCGGGAAGCGTCGCCCTCACGGACTTGACCACCATTTGCCCGTCGCGCTCCTCACGCTGGACATGCAGGGAATCCTGATACTCCTTCCAGAGATGCGACAAACGCTTATCGGCGCCGAAGACCTTCTTGAACTCCGCAGCGTAGCTCTTCGTCTCGAACTTGGCGATCCTGCGCTGCAGCCCCGCCAGTCGGAATAGGTGCACAACGCCAGGCACCAAGAAGAAGACAAGGAAACCCAGCATTAGGATGGCGAGCGCGGCCGCCGTTGCCAGCACCGTCGCAGGAGTGCTGGAGATGAGGTTTTGGAAGTTCATTTCTGGTTCCCTCCCGTAGAGGTCCGGCTGATGTTTTGTATGACCTGCGCCACTGCCCGAATACCGTTCTGCTCGCAGTAGCTGAAGAGAAGGGTCTCCAACATGTTCGTCTGCGAACGACGCTCACGCGCTGCCGCCTGCTCCAGCAAGGCCTTGAACTGCGGCGAGACGCGAAAGCTGATCGGAACTGTCTTCTCGGCCGGCATGGCGATGCGCCTTGAGTTCTGTATAGCAGCGCACAATACATGCAACCGATTGTTGCGAGCAATTGTGGGAGACGTTAGCCGCTGGTTTGCGCTGCAAGGTTCACGGTTTTATCCGCTCGCACCTCGTGGTCACAGCGTGTTAGCGTTCCCATTGGCTACAGCAGCTTCGAGAGCGTCCCATCTCTCCGGCGTTTAGCTTTACCCAGCTGTGTGCACAGGAGGCCAGACATCTCTGCGCTCCGGCCACCACGGTCGAACCGTCGATTGCGCTTGGCAGTCCAATACCCGCAGATGCTCTCCGGCGTGCAGTGACTGGAGATCCGATGTTGCCCGCTTAGAGCGGGATTTAGCGGCGGACGTCGCTTGGTCGCCTTCAACGGAGCAGCGGCCGAGCTTGCGCGCCGCAGCTAGAGGTTGCGCGACCCGCCTCGTCGACTTGGCAGCGATACGCAACACATCAGAGACGCCGGACCAAGAGGACTAGCTGGCAGAGCGCGAGAAAAACATTGGTGACCAAAAAGATGCCTAGCCCAACATCGGCAGCCACGCCGATGCTTTCACCGTTCACCAAGGCTTGGACGTCCTCAAACCAAAAGCGAGGCAATAGAAGACATGAAACCATCGCAACCGGAAACTCCAACCACGCCAACTCATCCGGAACAATTGCCGGAGCAACTGCCTCATCCGAACAGTCCTCCCAGCACCGCTGGCAACTTGCTTGCCGATATTCGTTGGTCGTTGTTGGCATCCGATTTCGCCTTTGAAGTTATGATGGACCGTATAGCCAATTGGTTTAGCCCACGCGCCGAGCGTGCGCAAGAGTTCTTCGGCCCGGCCCTGTCCGGGTTCGTCGGCTACGCGATCTTTTCTCTGTTCGACCGCCTTGGCGTTGGAAACCTCGCCCACGGAGGGTCCGCAAAGGCGCTGTTCGCAGAGACGGCAAAGAGCTTCGAGAATCCTTTCTTCCTCCTCGGCATGTTTCTCCTCGCGCTCGCTGCACTCACCGGCTCCGGCAACGGGCGAAACATCATCGCCCGTTGGCTGGTCGCCCCGTTTCTCGATCTGGTTCAACACGTCTGCATGTTGGGGCTGGGCGTTGTAGTTGCCGTGGCAATTGGCCAACTTTTCGACAGCGTCGAATGGGTGTGGACCGCGAAGTTCGTTGGAGCCTGCGGCTTCCTTTTGACCGTCGCGTACGTCTCGGCCCTAGGCGTAGATTTCTGTAAAGGACGTTGGGCAAATTTCTTTGAGAACCATCGCGGCCGCCGAGTGCTCGTAGTAGCCGCAGGCGCCATCCTCGCCTTCGCTGGAGTCAAAGATCTGGTGCGATACGCACACGCTCAACAGGAGAAAGCCAGCGCGCACAGCGCGCCAGGCGAAAGGCAAAAAAACGATGCGTCATCGCATTGACTAGCAGAACCAAAGCTCAGTTGCGGCGCCAACAACTTGCGCCGCTTCACAGCGCTATTCTGAAGAGCTCTATACCGGCGATTTTGCGTCGCCCAGCGACGCACATTCGCCGCACCAACGACAACAAGGCCCCATTGACCGACAGGCCGCCATGTTGCGCGACTACCACTCGTCGCCCCTGCATCACGATGTCCGGGAGACGGTCCAGGCTCCGACCCAGTTTTCCATCGACGCGAAGATCTCATCCTGGCGGACGAGAACAATCCGCGCCGAGGCACCGATACCAGCCCAACTTGCGGCCGTCGGCATCCCGACGGTACTCATGGACGAAAAGCTTCGAGTCCGCGAGAACCTGTCCCCATGAGCGGCATCCGTACCTAGAGGGAGTCTGCTCCGGATGGCGAGCCGCAATCCACTCCCGCGCGAGATCCACACGCGTCCACCCTCCCACCCCCAGTTGCTCCGCAGCATCTCTAAGAGAACGAACAATGCGTGCGCTAGACCACTCAACCGCACCGTCTGGCGAGTGGCCATCCCGGAGGAACTCCGAAAGCACGTCGCTGAACTGGGATGACTGCGAGAACTCGGAAAACAGCCTGCCGGCGCTGAGCAGGCTCTGGCCCCACTCGTGCAATTGCAACACGTGACGGTCGATGATCTCGTAGCTCGCCTCTAGGTGTCGACAGGCGAGAATGCACCCTTCGGCTGATCCGAGGTCGAACCTGTCAATGAGATGATGGACGAGCTCGTTTCGAAGGGCAACCAGCTCGCTAACAGCTGCTTTGGTGGCTGCAAGCTGTTCGTCTGCCATGTGAATGCGGACACCAAACCCCATCGCCGAGTCGAGGGAGGATGACGGCAGCAGCTCTTTTTGAAACTTGTCTGGAACAACCAGGGAGTCAAACATGAGCGTCTTGAGGCCGCCCAAGGTTCGCCCCTCTACTTCCTTGGCACGTTCAGCCTGCAAGGCTTGAAAGTCGGTCGCCGGGCCAGCGACTTCGTGCGCGATCAGGAGCCCCTTCAGCTTGCGCTCGTACTGCTGGATACGCAGCATGCATCTCCCAAGGAGCCGCTGAGTCTGCCGCTGGAGTTCAGACTGTGGGTCGGAGTCGAGTTCCATTGGTGCACCTCTTGTCGTTCTGCGATCTCTTTCGTCGAGCGGGACAACAACCGGCCTCACCCCCACAAATTCTAAGCACGCTAGTGGACGTACAGCCACTCGTTCACGCATCGCATCTCACCTACCTCCTCCTCGCAGCGTCTGCCACAACGCATTCAACTGCTCCGCCGCCGCCCGCTCGGATGTCATCAGCAATGCTGACGAAGCCATTCCCGACGAAAGACACTACGCTGGCTCGGATACCCCCGAGGGCCGCCCCATGAACCCACTTCAACAGTCATATCTCTGCTTAGACACACTGTTCTCCGTTGGACAGTGCTCCGCGCAGGAGGTCGGAGCAGTGATAGCTGGGATGGTTGCGCTAGTAGTGCTGCTGGCAAACTTGGTTGTGGCCGCCACCACGCTAACCATGGGTGTCCGCACCAACAAAGCGGGCCTTTCGCACCAGACCAAGCTGGCAAAACTGCGCGAGGAGCATGAAGCAAAGATGACCGAGCTGACGCAAGGGCACGCGAAGGCGATGCAGTCCGAGCAGCAGAAGCATGAGCGGCAGATGAAGGCCGCGGACCAGGCACACGAACAACAGCTAGAACAGGCCAAGAGCAAAAGCGCTATCGAAGCTGAAGAGCGACGCCGACTAGTCGAGGTCCGAGCCGGGATTCTCAAGGAATCGGTGGAACTCCAGGTTAAGCGACTTCGAGACATCCGCAGGGCGTGTCATCAGACGCTGCGCGACGTCGTGGAGTTGAAAGACCTGTCCCCCAGTCTCCACCGAAACGAGATGCTTGTCCGCTCAGGCTCCATCCTCCGCAAGTCAGCCATCATCCTTGCTCCGGCCGACGACAAGATTCCAGACCTTCCTGACCCGTGCTATGCCCCCCTTGCGAAGGTGAGAGATGCGTTGGTGAAGGTGATCCTGTCCTGGAGTGCCGAAAGAGACGATCGCCAGCCAGGTAGCAGGCTTCACGAGGAGATGGTCAGCGCAATCCGGGAAATGCAAGGAGCGGTAGAGATCTTTATTCCCGCAGCGCAGAACGAAGAGCACCAAGTCTTGATCTCAATCGCGGCGCCACCGGTGGCGTAATGTCACCCGTTGCTAGACCCGCGGCCCGGGCCGTGCCGAAAAGAACTTCCGAGGAGTTTGCGCTATGACTCTGGGAGACGCTGAGAAGATTGAAGCAACAGCCTTGGCGTCAGCACGTCAAAAGAGCTTAGAGCTTCTGTTCGACTATACGAAGTTTCATATCGGCCTGTACCTCACACTCACCACGGCGTACATCGCCGCAACTGCTCTCAAGAAGGGGCCCGATACGCCTGTCCTGAGCATCAACGCTCACTTCTTCTGGCCTGCGGTGTTGTGTTTCATGGTTGCAGGCTTGGCTGGCGGCGTAATCGCCAGCAGCATCACCCAGACCGATTCCCGAAGCGCACGGGAGTTCCTGAATCAATCCGTCGGCCCGTGGGACTGGCATCGCCTGCACTTTCGGGCACGCGTGTGGACCTGGGTAGAGCACACTTCATTCTGGTTTGGATTGGTCCTAGCTGCCATATCCGCTAGCCCACGATGACACCACCTAGCCTGTGCCGTCAGCTGCTCAGTCGTGGCGGGGAGGCAACCTAGGGATCTCATCCCGAGCGCCGAGCTTCTAGCATGCGCGCATGAGAGCCATCATCCTCGCACTCGGTCTGGTGTCCTGGTCCGCGCACAGCGCGGACTGGCACCCACTCGGAACTTCGACTTGGTATGACGCAGAGTCGATCGTAACAAGGGGCACCTTAGTCGACATCCGAGTAAAGAAGGTGTATGGATCTTCGCAGCCATCAACAGTGCCAGGCATCTTTTACCGGCGGTCGGACGCTGTAGAGCGCTATGACTGCGAAGGAGGAGCTTGGGTACCGGTCCATCTGAAGCTGTACGCCGATGCAGAGGGCCGAGAGTTGGTCTGGTCCGCCGCGAACCCGCGGCTGGTAATGAGAGTCGTTCGAACTAACTCGGACGGTCATCGGCTTCTTGGTGCCATTTGCAGGAAGCAATAGCAGGAACCGCTCGGCTCCGCTAGAAACAGATTGACGGAAGACAGGGCAGCTCTCGCAGCCCCGGCACTCCGGAAGTCAAACCTTAACGGCGAAGTCTTCTTTGGTCTTCCCGGCAGCAATCGCATCCACCAGCCACCGCGGAGTACTACCGCGACCGGTCCAGCTGTTGCCCGCTCCGTCAGTGAACTTTGCCGGCAGCTTGACCCCTGCAGCCTTCGAGCGCACGACCTTCTTCGCTGCCGACAGCTTAGCTCCGCGAGGCTGACGATTCTTACTCGAAGCCGCGCCATTCGCACGCTTTCCGCCTGAAGGGAACAAATCGGCAGGAGTCAAGCCGTAATGGGAGATCGCCTCCTGAATTCGGGCCACAACGCCTTTGACCTCTTTTGCCTTTGCGGCGTCAAGCTGTTGTTGAATGCGCTGCATTTGCTCGGTCAATTGAGCGACGGACTTTGCCATCAGAACTCCTAGTGGTACGACAGAAGCGAAAGCATAGCGGAGTAACAGCAAAGACGCTTTTTCTGTGGCCACTAAACAGACCCCACTCATGATGCATGCGTGAGGGCTCTCGTGAAGGAGCTGAAGGCATCGAAGCTTCGTATCTGGAGTCCGACGTTCAACGAGGAGGGAGAACCAGATCCGTTCGGACAAACAATCTTTTCCCAGGGGAAGGCCAGCTACGAGTGGTGGGAGGATGGGGGCCCGTGCCGGATGGCTGCGGGTGAAGAAGGCTACATCCAGCCCGACATTTGTGGCCGGTCTAAGAGCATATTCTTTCCATCCGCACGACAGCAGAACGTCGTCATCGAGGTCATCAACACGCACCCTCCGGAGATCGATACCTTCTTTGCTTTGTTGAACTACTCACGGTTTAACCATTTGGTGCTCTTCTACTACGTTGCCGAGGGAGCGTTGCAAAGCCAGTACTCCAAGTTCGAGGTAAACAACGGCACCCTTTCGATCCGCGCGGCTCACTACCTACTCGGTGGCCATGTCTTTCGCAATGGAACCGAAGTGAAGCAGTTCAAGCCAAACGATCGGGACTGGTACGACCATCTTCGCGAGACTTACTTCGGCACACCGCTAAGAGAGAAGCACCGCTAGAACTCGAGCGCCTATATCCACCCAAGAAGGATCGGCGGGTCCGTGACAAGAAGAGGTTCTGCAGAGTGACGAGCGGTGGCCAATGAAGAATTAAGAATCGAGCCAACTTGTGCAGCCGCCAGCCCTGCGCTGTCACGCGGATTGAAGCTAGCCCCGCTCATGCGGAGCCTTCCAGCGAAGCAGCTGGTTCAGCGGCTCTGGCTCTCCAATGAGCTGTCGGGCAATTGCAATGCGCTCAAGTGCCATCTGACGAGCATCTTTGCCGAGCACCTCGGCCGCCTGCTCGGCCTCGCCAAAGAACGCGGCAATGCGTCTGGCCTCATCCCACGCAGAGATTGCCCCGAGGAGGTCTGATCTTGCCTCCTGACGCCGCTTCTCCTGCCGCTCTCGCTCGGCAGCTTCGCGGCGTCGCCGGTCCTCCTCCTCCCATCGCAACCGCTCCTGCTCAGCTTCTGCAACCGCGGACTTAACTTGCGCAGCCAACTGCGGCCCTCGCAATTCGAGTTCCGCGACGATGTCGTCAAACATCTTGAAGAGGGTCTGAGGTTTGCTTTCTGCCCACTGCTTCACCCACCCGACGTACCAGGACGGGCAGTACGCCTGCAAGCATAGCCGGCCGCTAGGAAGCTCCTGTTTTGACCGCCAATAGTGTGAGTTCTCATAGCGGCGAAGTTGCACCTGGGACAGCGTGCTAACCGGCACGTACGTGCTGGTTCCGACGTACTGCATCTCGGTGGTTTCCGTCATCTCGAACAGGGTCAGTCCGATGGGTACCTCGCTGATGTACACCACAGTGCACCGATCTGGTGACCATCCTCGATGCTGGAAGTGATCCTTCCTTGGACTCTCCCGCACGTCGACGTCAGCTCGCCTCATCTGAGCACCAAGAGGTGCAATAGCCACCCTGTGCCCACGAGCAGTCAGCCCCTGAAAGATGCTGTCAGCCACTTCGATGGCCCGGTCGACCTGATCCTTGGAAACAACGATGTCCGCCATCAGCCGCTTGAGGGGACGGAGGATGCCGTTTTCACTCTTCCTGGCCTTCTCGAAAAGTGGCTTGATCCCAATCAGCAAGGGATGCGGTTTCTCCGCCTGGCGCTCACTGCGAGAGCGGCCGCGGGGTGCAGGGGCCGCTAGAGCGATCTCAGCATTCTCGGTGCCGGCGGCCCTAGCTTGACGCTGAGCCGCCCGCTCGCTTGAACCAAGAAAGCCACCCGGAGACCACTCGGTGATGTCGCCCGGCCGAGCTGCGGGGAGGGTCGGTTTTGCGGGGGCTTTACCGACTTCGAGCTGGGCCCAGTAGCCCCGGGGCGGTCGAGGCACACGGAGCTCGATGCAAACTCGGGCCATGTAGTTCGATGACAGATTGAAGCGCTCGCCAACGCGGAGCATGGGTTCTCTCCACACCAACTCGTAGAGTTGCTCGCGCGTCCATGTCGAGCTTGGCGGGGAATCCGCCTCCGTTCCTTGCGCCCTCGGTGCGGATTCTTCATTCGTCACAGACATCACTCCGAAACACTGCCTTCTCAGCTTGGGTCGAGCACAGGCAGCGATGTTTGGGATCCCAGCTGCCGACACTCTATCCACCACGTCCTCGGAGTCGTCGAGTAAACCCTGTTCCCTCGGCCTTCCGAGACCGTCAGAATTCCCTATCCGTCCAGGAGGATCTATGGCTGACGACAAGACGAAGCGCGGGGCTGCCGACCGGAGCAAGGTTGCCGGCCAAGAGAAGTATGAGGTCAAGCACGTTGCCGACAAGTTCGGCGTGAGCCAGGCCGAGGTCAAGCGCGTCATCGACAAGTTTGGAAATACACGAACCAAGGTTGAAGCCGAGCTGAAGAAGCGAGCCAAATGAAGGCCTGCCGTTTCGGATCGCCCCTCGGTTCCTCATTTCGCCCACGCGTTGGATGGAAACCCGTGAGTAGCAAGCAGCGTGTTTGACCTCGACCGATTCAGTTTTGACGTGGAGTGCCCGCGTTGCAAGTTCTCCCTAGGCATCCTCTATCGCGATGCGAGGCTGCGCAACGTGTTGATATGCAGGGGCTGCAAGGCGAACATCCAGCTGGATGACCACATGAACCAGTGCCGCAAAGCACGAGCTCAGGTAGCGAGGCTGCTAAAGGAGCTTGAGGAGACGATCTCAAGCTTCGGCAAGCTCGGCAAACGATAGACACCAATGGACTCCGCTTACCTCCAACGCATCCGCTTCCAGCTCCAGAAGCGCTTCCGTCGCCTGAACTCCTGCGGACATCAGATGTTCCACAGTGCGCTGGTTCAGTTCTGGGCGTTCCTTCATGACCAAAGCTTGGTTTCGGGCATCCTCGCCAAGCTGGACGCCGAAGCGAAACCCTACGAGACGGAGATTGCGGCCCTATCGCGAAACAGCGTCGAGATCTTCGGCACCGAGGCCGAGCAAAACGCGTTCTGCTATCGAGTAATTCAACATTGCGCGGCTCTGCCACTCGGCATCCAACGTCCCCCGGAAATTTGGATCGGACGAGCACTCAACGGCTCAGCCAAACACGACGAAGCGCTCAATGCGTTTCGGGAGACGTTCCTTGAACCTTTCTACGAGTACATCGACGAGGCGCTCGACCAGCAAGAAGCCGTCCTCTCCCTGCTCGTCAAGTACAAGAGATCAGTTGAGTGGTTCACGAAAGATGAGGTCGTCGCGGTCGCCCAGTCGGATGAGCGCAAGCTTGCCCGCCACCTCTACGCCTACCTGTTTGACCAGGGGCTGGACTTTCACATCGAGCCCCAATCCGCATCAGGCGAAGCCGATCTCGTTTCGCCTGAACTCGTGCTTGACGCGAAGGTTTTTGATGGAGACCGCCGAGGCTTGGCTTACCTGGCCAACGGTGTTCATCAGGTCCATACCTACGCCAGGGACTTCAACCAACAGGTTGGCTACCTCGTGGTTTTCAAGACGTGCGGGGACACCATCGATTTCACGTTCGGAGCGCCGGGCCAGCTTGCCCCCTTCGTGAAGGCCGGAGGCAAGACCATCTACATCTTCGTCGTTGACATCTGTCAACACAACGCGAGCGCATCGAAGCGAGGCCCAATGAAAGTTCACGCTGTCGACCAAGCGCTCCTTGTTCGCGATGTGAAACGAACCTCGGATGCAGTCGCATCCGAGGAAGAAGCAGGCGCGGGTCAAGGCGACTAACCTGTCCAATCGCCACACCAAGCAGCAACCTTGAAGACATCAGACGAAGGTCAGCGCATCCTGCGACTGGAAGACCCGGACACCATCCCTCCTGGCATCAGACGCCACCTGGAGCGCAAGAAGGAGCTACTCAGGGCGACCCCGTGGACTGAGCAATTGGTTCGCCACGATGGCCCGCTCTCCGAAGCTGCCGAAGAGCTCTCCCAACATCTTCGCGCTCACAGGATCTTGGGGTACCACTGCACCCGCGAGATTGCTCCGGGCTACTTCGCCAATAACGGGCTTCGCGCAACAAACTTGGACCAACACCAGGCCGAGCTTCTCCGCGTGTGTGGAGACCTCTTCACCGCCGACGAAGTCGCCTACCTTCGAGCAAGATGGGGCATGTACTTCGACAGCGGTCAGCGCAAGGGCCGGGAGGGCCTCGTTTGGGCATGCTTGACACGACAGCTGGCAGTCTCAAGTGGGACCGAACGGTTCTTCAAAGCATACGGGGGCGAGGCCATCCATATGCCCCTGGAGGACGACTCTCCCGCAATGATTAAGCTGATGGGGGTTGGCACTCCGGTCATTGTCGAAGTGGCGCTGCCGGGCGACCGCATAATCACGGGTTACGACATGGCGTGGTGTGCCCTCAACTCCTATCACCGAACAGTGAACCCGTCCGCCCACCCGATGGAGTCGGAAGCGCGTCTTCGTGGCTCCGTCCCCGCCGAAGACGTGTTGGCGGTTGTCCCACTACCGCAGTTTGTTGCCTGACTCAACATCGATGCCGTTGCGCAAGCGAGTGAATCGACACCACCTCGCCTCCTGGCAGCCAGTCAACCGCGAACACGCGCTCCTCCGCTTCGAAAGCGTTTTCCAGCCGGAGAGCATCAAGTCCTTCGGCCGGGGAAGAGTCTTCGTTTACGCGCTTTCGCTCGCTCAGACCATTTGCCTCGACTTGGGGAGCGAAGCGATGCGCGGCCTCGGGACGAGGACGCCCGAGCCGAAGGCTCGTCGTACGCGACACGCTCGGACGAAGACTGAGCGCTGCACTCGCTCCAAAGCAAATTGGATAGAAAGAACACTTGCCGGAGGCAAAACACCCCCCTCTCTGGAGCGCAGATCCAGTCGGGCGTGCTTTGCCTACCAGGAGATCGCGGCGTGCGTACAAGGTCGGCGCCGGGGTCGCGTGAGAACGCCCGAGCACGCACAGACTATTCGAGAGTCATCGCCTCCCGCCGCTCCCCTTCTGCGCGTAGCACCCTGGGACGCCCCCCTGAGCTCCCGCTTGGTGCGATTTCGTTCTCGGCCGCGGGGTGTTGAGCCCTCTCCTCCGATCGAGCGTACAGCCAACAGTTTTTAGCCATATTGCCGCGTTCCTCCTCGCTGGCGGCGTCATCACCCTAGTCATTGTGGGCAGCAAGGTAAGCTCACAGTTCGACAACACCAACCCTGGGGAGGGGAACATGATCGGAAGAATTGCGCTCGTACTCGCGACAAGCATCATCCTCGCTGGCTGCGCGGGCCGCCACGTCAGACCTGACTTGAACTATGCGACGGCCCCAGTAGAGACGAACGCGAAGCCAGAGCTGCGCACTATGCGAGTGGCATTCGACCAAGAGGGTGCGATATATCCCAAGGACGAGCAGGTAGTCCCTTGGCACAGCGTTCGAATGAAGTGGTTGTCCGAGGCCACTGGGCAGAACAGCTTCAAGCTCGCGGAAATCGAAGCAAGCGGCTCGAAGCCCTACCCTCCGCTCAGGTCTGAACTGGAAGCTGCGGCTGCAAGGGAACTGAACGGTCTACTGAAGTCCGGCGACACGCTGGTCGTCCTCGTCCATGGCTTCAACGAGGACTACGACGATGCGCAGAAAGACTATGCAGTCTTTCGACGTTCGATTGACGCGGCCAATGCGGTCATCCTCGAGGTGTATTGGGACGGCATCAAGATCCCGTTCGGTTGGTTAGGCGAATTCTCCCGCGCGACGTTCTGGCCAGATGCCGTCTTGTACTCAAACTTGGCTGGGGAGTTGGGCCTGAGACCAATCCTGAACAAGATTGACCGCCCCGTCGACCTGCGAATTCTGACGTTCTCACGTGGCGCGGCCGTGGCGATGTCGACGGTGGCCAGGCCGTCATATGACAACGACTACGACGACCTCACTCTTGGCGCGCCGCGCTTCTCAAACGAGAACATCCGCTCGGTCAAGATTGGCGCGATTGCGGCTGCGATTGGGGCTGGCCACATCCGACCAAAAGCGAATGAAGCTCTGCGCGGGCACAAGGTGGATCTCGTCATCGGCGCCAACCCGAATGACCTCGCAACGGGGAAACTAGGTCTTCCCGAAGCCTATGGCGACACCCGGGCCTCATCCGACTTCGATTTTCTAAGCGATGTGTTCAAACAAGACTGGCCAAACCTCAGGGTAAGTGCCGTCGTGTTCAAACATGGTAGCGCTCACAACGTTCCGAAGTATGCGGAGCAGGCCAAGAACGTCCCCACTGACTCTATGGCATGTCTGCTCTATCTACTTGACCTGCGGGCCGCGGCCTGCGCGCAGACGGTCGATGTTCTGGGCCGCCCAACGAAGCCTCGCGAATAAGAGGAAAACTAGGTGCACCGGCCTCAGGAAGCAGAGGAAGAGAGACATAGGTGCCCCCCCTCAGACCCGACCGCCAGTGGCCGTTGGGTTAACCCGCTCGGTTCAGGCCGCCCCAAGCGGCGCGCGCGGGTCCACGTACCCAGGAGCCAAGTTCGCGTTGGTTGCACCGTAGAGTGCTAGCGGATCCCTCAACCACAGAGCGAACTCCTTGCCGCGCAATCGATGATCGGGTGAACAGTCCACCGACCACAAGCGCATCAGGTATCCCGCGTGAGCGGCGCGAACCTGCAGCTTCAGAACACCATCGGTGAGCTCGTAGTCCAAACACACCGTCTCGGGCCTGGGATGCTCTGGATGAGGCACTAAGTCCAACTCGATGAGGCGACTCCACTGGACGTCAGCCTCTGCGGTCTCATGCGGCCCTGCAGCGCCGCTCTCAAGTTCAACTGCGTTGACGATGCGCGTCAGCACAAAGTCCCGAAACTCACCCGACTTACGGTCGAACGCCCGCACATGCCACCGCACAGCGTTGTAGACCAGGGCGAGAGGCACGATCTCTCGTTCCGACGGTCCGCTGCTCATCGAGACGTAGCGCACGTGGAGCGCCTTCTTCAAGTTAAGCGCACGTGATATCGGGGCCAGCACCTCTAGCCGTGGAACGCTGAGCGGGACCGGAAACTCGCAGCGGACCATGGGCGCCAAGGGAGCCTCAAGGCCTTCACCGAACCCTTGCGACAAGGCGGTTAGAACGCGCTGGGGAGGATGGTCAAACAGAGGGACGAACGACGAGGTCGTCCTGTAAACCTTCGTGGACGCATCCAACACCAGGTTGTTTGGAGCGAGTTCTCTGTACTGGGCGATGTCTCGCGTCGCGCCGGCGGGAGCTGTGCCAAAGCGGTCGTTGAGATCTGACCGTCGAAGCTCCCCGAGGAAGTAGAGCTTGAAGTCGATGTGGGCCAGGCGCTCCTGCTGGGTCCTGGGAAGGCGCTCGACTTGATTGCGTGCGGGGTACTGCTCATTTGACATCTGCGAATGATACGCAACGCGCACACAAAATACCATCGATGCATGTTTTACATGCTCACCGTGATTAGCTATACTGATAACGAGACTGTTTGATACGACTTGTGCGCTAACGGTGCGCGAACTGGATGGAAAGGACCAGCGGATGCTTCAGCGACTCGAAGACTACTTCTATGAAGACCCCAAGCGATTCGAGTCGTGCGGCCGAGCAATGCTCGGAATGGCGCTCACTCAGGTCGTCGCGGGCGCTGCCGTTCGCTTCCTTGCCACCGCCACGAGTGCGATTCACTCCCTTGCGCCTGGAACTCTAGCGCCCGAAGTCACTGCGGCCGCCCTGCTGCCCGACCTCCCAACCTTCTGGATCCCTGAGTCCATCTTCGGCGCCCTCCTCGTGGCGTATATCGCATTTCTCGGCGTGAAGATGGTTCGATACGGCCAAAAGCTCGAGAAGGCGTACTACCGATGAACGCCGCCTTGCCTAGCTTTTCACTTGCGCCCGCAGCGCACGCTCCGGCCTTGGCGGACAAGGATTTCGCCGCTGAACTCAAGCGTGTCTGCGCCGACGGTCATGAAACAGTTGTCGTGGTAAACAGCGTGACCGCCTGCCTCTTTGCTCGAGCCAACGCGACCGAAACCTGGCGACCTGTGTGCCACGGCGAGTTCGACGAGGCGTCGCGCGACGCCGCGCACGCCACCCAGAGGAGAACCAGTTGGTTGCAGACGGCCGCCAAGCCGCGAACGGTAGACCCGTCCGAACACACGCTCCAACGGGCTACGAAGGCGGTAATGAACGCCTGGTTGGGTGTGGCCGAGAAGCTAACCCGCCGTGAAGGTGAGGCGTCGAAGGAGGTCATCGAGAAGCTCCCATACCTAGCTGCATGGCGCTGCCAATTCGCCGGCTGCGGGATGGACCTTGGGCACCATGCAGTAACAGGTCGCAAGGGCCGTTTCGCCTACCTCGCGCACATCGTTGCGGCCTCGAAGGATGGCCCTCGCGGTGAAGAGCATGAGTCACCTGCGTTGGCCTCCGCACTCGACAACTTCATGTTCCTGTGTGACGCGTGTCATCGCCTGATCGACAAGCGAGACCCTGACTTCTACACGAAGGGGATGCTGCGGGAAATGCGAGCAAGGAGCATTGCGACTGTTCGGCATGCACTCGACTCGCTGAAATATCCTGAAGCGCTCCCACTCGCATTCCTGGGCAACATCACTGGTCAACAGGGGCAACTGAGGTTTGAGGACGCGCTGGCGGCCATGTGGTCTGGCGGTCTTCGAACGTCGGCCAGCAGCGCAGACCACTACTTCCGCCAGGGGGGAACTCTCCACCAAGTGCACGAGCCCGTGTACTGGAGCCTTCTCTTCGCCAGTCTGCCGGCAGAGATCATCCGCCTGCAGAGCGTGTTGAACGGGAACGCTGCCGGCGGTGGACTGCGACCGCGACTCGCGGTGTTCCCGATGCACTCGACCTCCGTTCAGTTGCTGACGGGGCGACTGCTTGGTGACCAGGGCGCAACGCACGTTTTTCAGCCGCGGAGAGACACGCCGACCAGCGCCCCGCGATGGAGCTGGCCGGAGTCGAAAGACATCACCAGCGCACCACCGGAATTCAAGGTTGAAGTGGTGCAGCCTCACGACACGGGTCAACTGCAAGAGGCAAGCTTGCTGGTGTATCTCACCGCAGCCATCGACGCCGCGCGTCTTCCCTTGCCCGTTGTGCAGGAGGAAGGAGGCTACCGGCTGCCGACCGTTCAACTGAGCATTGCAACTCTGAGTCGCGACTGCATTCAGCGTCCCGACGATCTGAACAAGCTGGGCATTGCGGTTGACGAATGTCTAACCATCCTGCAGGACCGGTGGCATGTCGAGCGCATCCACCTCATTGTCTGCGCGCCCTCTTCAGCTTGCGTCGTACTAGGGCAGAAGATGCAGGCCCGTCACCAGGCCAATTTCGTGTGCTACGAGTCTGAGGTTGGTCCGAACGGAAAGTACAAGCCCACCATCGAGATCACCTCAACATACGTGCGAGAGCTTGTTTCCGGCACAAACGTCACAGCACAACTTCAACTTTAAGGGGAAGAGAACATGACCACACAACCGCAACTCTCCAAGCGCCTGATTGAGCAACTCACGCAGCGCCAAGAGGTCGACCAATGGGAAACGCTCATTTCGCAGCTTCTCAAGCGCCTGGAAATTGACGAAAGCGACCTCGAGGAGGCCAAGCGGGCGTACGGACTTCTGGCGGACCGTATCGCTGTCAAGCTTCAGATTGCCCGCCAGGACGTGCACATCTTCTCTCAAGGCTCGATGCGCACTCAGACCACCATCAGCCCTCAGTACCCGGTCAAGTTCGACCTGGACATCGTCGCAGAGTTGAGCGGTCACAAGTACTCGGCGCCGAACCCGGAGGTAATGTTCGCAAGCTTCGGAGAAGCCTTGAAGGGCAACGAGTCCGTCACTGGTCGTCCCACTCCCAAGCGCCGTTGCTGGCGCCTCGACTACCCGAACAAGCGCTTCTACTTCGACGTTACTCCTGCGGTCAAGAACCAGATCTTCGGAGGCGCACAACTCTCGGTCCGTGATCCCGAAACAGGTTGGTCGCCGTCCAACCCTGAACAATTCGCTGGGTGGTTCTGTGAATGGGCGGCTAAGCGCTTCCCTTTCCGAACCAGCCTGATTGAGAACTCACTCCAGAGGCGTTCGTCGGTAGCGCCCATCCCGGAGGGAGAGGTCGGCCTCGATGACGTACTTCGCCGTGTCGTTCAGTTGATGAAGCTCCATCGCGATACTGAGTACCGAGGCACATCGGAAGACAAGAAGGCCATCCAACCCATCTCCGTCATCATTGTCACGCTGGCCACCAAGGCATACGCCCACCTCTGGAGCTACCGCCGACATGAGCTGACCTCGCCCATCGAGGTCGCTCTCGCAGTGGTGGAAGAGATGCCGAACCATTTCGACAGCAATGGACCTCGCTGGATCGTCGCAAATCCCATGCACAAGCTCGAGAACTTCGCTGACCGCTGGAACAGCGACCACGGCGCGCGAGCCAACGAGTTCAAGCGCTGGCACAAGAAGCTCGAATCCGATCTCGAAGCCCTCCTCCATCAAAGCGCCCGCACCCCACGCGAAGAGAAGATTCGCGCTGTCTTCGGTCCAGCAGGCGTAGAGGCCTGGAAGAAATCGAACCCAACGGCTGGCGTCCTGGAAGCCCTTTCGAGCCTCGGCGATGCCCTTGCCAAGTACACCCCTCCCGGCCCCCTTCCCTCCGGCGGCCGCAACACGTTGGGCTAACACTTGTCGAAGAGGCAGCACTTCGAAGACGCGGTCTCTGTCGTTGCCGACTGGCTCGACTGTGACGAAGCGAAGAAGACCACCCGCCGCGTATCCCACCCACCCGAGGGCAGCGCGGCGGCATGGGACATCGACCTGAAGGGCGACTTCCCGCTCATCACGTCCGTTCGCCTTGTGCTCCCTGCTGCCTTCCCCGCGGAGCCCTGCTTCTTCGCGGTGGCCAAAGACCTCGAGCTCGAAGTACCTCACGTCGAGCGGGGCGGACAGTTGTGCCTGAGAACGAGCCCCTCGCAGCAAGACTTCGACCATCCAATTGGCGCGGTTCAGCGGGCGTTTGATCACCTGCTCAACAACTTCCTTCGCAAGCTCGGTGAGACCGGCTGGCGCGAAACCGAGTTTCACAAGGAACGCATCACCTACTGGAACCTGCATTGCACGGATCCGCGCCGGCATACGCGCATCGAGCGCCAGATTGGCAACGTATACCTCGACGCCACTGGATTAGACCGATGGGCGTTGGGAGATGTGGTTGGCCTCCTTCGGCCGAACACCAAGCATGCGCGCTTCACCCGGCAAGTAGTTTCGCTCGACGGCGATCCACTTGACGTAGCGAAGCGGCATCGCTGGGCCGACGGCACGGTGGTTAAGGGAAAAGCGCTCGTGGTCCGACTACCGTCCACCTACTTGTGGACGCCGATGCACTGGCCGCGCTCCCCTGACGAACTTGAGCACTTGATTCGGGACGCTACCGACGGTGAGGCCTCTCTACGCGGACTGTTTGACTCGGCGAGAAAGCTCTTCAAGGAGCACTCGAGCGCATCCAAGGTCCGCACCTCAAGAGACGGGCGGCAGTCGGATAAGCCCCACGCGGCTCCGCAGTTGCACATCCTCTTGGTCCAAGACGGGGCCGTCTTCGGCTACCAGATGCAGCACGTGGGCATCTTTACACCCAGCAGGTTCACGATTGAGCCGTTCAGTGCGGACCGCATCGACGCGGACTGGGCGCTCGCCCGCGACAGCAACTTGCCCGAGCTGCACGCACTGCGCGCCCAGCGGGTTCTTCTCCTCGGCGCTGGATCTCTTGGAAGCCCTGTCGCACATCTTCTCGCGCGCTCTGGTCTCGGTTCACTGACCATTGTCGATCGGGAGATGATGGACTCGGAGAACACCGCCCGACATCTGCTCGGGATGCCTCACCTAGCTGCCGCGAAGGCTCCCCAGCTGGCCGAGGAACTCAGGAGGCTCGTACCAGGCGCCAATATCGTGGGAGTCTGCGCGGAAGCCACAGCTTGGCTTGAAAAGCATGCCCACCAGCATGAGTTTGACTTGGTGGTGGACTGCACCGCCGAGAGTTCCGTTCGCATCTATCTCGCTAAGACCCGTGATCGGCTTATCGCAGGGGTGCCAATCGCGCACGCGTGGCTCGAACCCCTGTGCAGCGCAGCGCATGTAGTCCTCACGCACCCGGACACCCCATGGCCTGCTACAGACCCGACAGACGACCTCGTAAATGCGAGCAATCTCTCTGCCGACGAGACGCGAATTCAACTGCCAGCTTGCTCCGGTGGATTTCACCCATATGGGGCGGCTGATGTCACACAGGCGGCGGCGTTCGCCGCCGAGCGAGTCTTGCAAGTCCTTGCCGAGCCAGAGACGAACTCATGCGTATGGTCGTGGGTACGCTCCGTCGCGTTCTTTGAACGACTCAACCTTCCGGTTGAGACACGAGCGATTGTCCCGCGCCTGGGCGGGCCTTTGGACGTAGCAACCACTACGCGTTCGCTTTCGGAGGTGCTGGGCCAATGACCACTGCCCTCACCTACCGGCTACCGGATGCATGCTGGCGATTGGAGATCTCCGCACAAGTCGTCGCGGAACTCCGCCGACACGTGCAGACCTCCCGGGCCAGCCATGAATCGGTGGGACAGTTGTATGCCCGAGACGTTACCGGCGAGTGCGTCCGATTGGAGTGCTCAACGCTTCTCAAACCAAGGTTGGCCAGCTGGGCTCGGGTCACCTTCGACACCTCCCAAGCGAACCAGGAGCGCGCTCGCCTGTTCAAGGAAGGGTGGCACTGCGTTGGGATCTGGCACACCCATCCCGAGCCGATGCCATCGCCGTCGCCTGATGATCGGCAACTTGCGAGAGAACATGCGCTGGCAGCCAGGGGCTACCTCGATGGTTTGGTTTTCGCCATTTTGGGGAACGGCCCCCTTCCCCAGAGTCTGCGCGTTTGGATCGACGACGGCACAGAACTCCGCATGACCAAGCAGATTGCCAACTCCCCTAAGCCAAGCAGACAAGCCTGACGCCGGAGCTGCCTAACCCCCTCGGAGATACACGTGCCTTACCGTCCGCTTGCACCACACCGAAAGAACGTTCACGCCGTCATCAGGCCGCTCACGGCCGCGGTGCACCTGGTCTTCGGAAGTCGAGAGCAAGATGGAGCGAGGCCCATCGGTGCCTTCTACACCATCAACATCGATTCAACCCTCTGGGTTCCGTTGGGCGGCATCTGGTATCGCCCCCTGGACGCTCAAGCAATCGAAGCGCGCGTCCTCGACCCGGTCCTGGTCCGCAGCTTCGCGGCAGGCGTCCTGTCGGGCTCGCCACTCTCGCTCCCGAGTGGAGAAGCGGTTCATTGGGAGGCTATTCCGAGGGACGAGGCCGCCCAGCTTCCCCCGCCGCTTTCCCACTAATCAAATCTTGCCTTCATTCGGGGGGGGATGAGGCCGGTAGCTCACCTAATGAGCCACCAACAATATAGACTAGATCTGAACGAACCGGGGGGGGGACGTGCCTGCGTAGTAGTCATCGCGCTACTTGCAAGTGCGTCGGAAACAACGTTCCACAAATAGAAAAGGAACCTGCCATGCAGACCAACCATCACAGTCAGATCCAGCGGAAATCAGCTTCGAGAGTCGAGCTCCATCATCTTCTGGAGGCATCCCAATGAACGGCGCAACACATAAGCTCGTCGCTGGAGTCGCGGTCGGCAGCTACTTGGCAGGAATCGAAAGTCGGTCCGATCGACCTACCCCATTTCCGTTGGTCGGCGGCGCAGCCGCGGCCTTCCTGACCGGACTGCCCGACATCCTGGAGCCGGCGACGTCACCAAATCACCGAGCCTTCTTCCACAGCCTGGCAGTTGTCGGTCTCATTTCGGTGGGGATGCACAAGATCTACCAATGGGAACCGAAGACCGCAGGCGATGACGTCCTTCGTCGGCTGCTGTTGCTGGGAGGCGCCGCCTACCTCATCCACCTGGCATTGGACTTCACTACCAAGAAGTCGCTGCCGCTCATCTGAGCGCATCTGCCCCCAGCCGAGGCAGTGGCCATCTGCTGCCTCGGTTCGAAGCTTCGACAGGGTTCCACACATGCGCTACTACATCGACGAGAGCGGAAACAGCGGAGACTTGGTGCGGACCAGGGCAGACTTGGAGTTCCACGGTCAGTCGGTCTTCTCCCTGGCTGCGGTCGGAACGATGGAGGAGGTGCACTTGGCGGTGGAGGTGGAACGGCTGAAGCAAAAGCATCGCATCCGTTCCAACGAGATCAAATCCTCATCGGTCCGAGACAAACCCCAATTTATTCGAGAGCTCATCGAGGTCGTAGTGGATGGCGAGCTTCCTTGGTTCATCGAACTCGTCGACAAGCGATACATGATCTGCGCGCAGATCGTCAACAGCCAACTTCTACCCCCGGACGTTACTGGCCCCGAGTCGCCAAGTTCAGTGTTCGTGAAGAACACGATGGCCGACGCTCTCTTTTTCCAGGCGACCACCGATACCCTCAACGCGTTCGTGGCCGCCTGCAAGGCACCAAGCTTCGAGGCGGTGAAGAAGTGCCTGTGGATGCTCGCTGTGATGAAGGGAGACCGACGGGCTGCAGAGGTAATCGAGGGCATCAAAGAGTCAGCAACGGCATCTCTGGGAGAGCTGCTGGAAGACCCCTCCTCTTTCGCACGCTTCCTGCCTATCCCCGACCAAAGCAAGCGTCAGGAGCCGGTCTGGATGCTGCCGAACTTGTCATCTCTGATGAACATCTACGCCCGCATCAACAAGCGACATCGGCGAGACCTGAACGGGGTCGAGCTTGTGCACGACGAACAGGCCCACTTCGACGAGATCCTCATTGAGAACAAGTCACGTGCGGAGTCGCTGAGGAACACGTTAATCCAATCCTATGTACCGAACTCTGACTACAACTTCGTCGGGAAAGCGTCCATGAGCTTTGCCAGATCGGATCAGCACCCGGGCCTGCAGGTGGCGGACGTGTTCGCAGGCTTTTCGATGCGGTATCTGAAGAACCAGCGAGATGGCGTTTCGGTCGACCCGATCGAGTTCGAGTGCTTCAGGGCACTGATGAATGCCACAGATGCCAGTGCCGGCGTCGGAATAAACCTGGTGGTTCCCACTCAGGCGGCTAACGGACTATGGCATCGCCGCTAGCAACACCGATGTTGTGAACGATTGCCGGCGAAGCCCAACTCTCGTCGACGCACTGGTTCACAAGCATTTAGCATTCGCACTTTTTTTATGGGGCCCCCTCCGGCGCAAGCCGGAGGGGATCTAACGAGCCGAGTCCTCACGGACCCGGATTTTTCTAGCTCCATAAATCACAAGGAGAGTCAATGACCAAAACTCATTTGACCAACCGCATCGCGAACATCGGTGAGTGCAACTGGTGCGTCATGTGCGCATCAGTCGTACTCCTCGCAAACTGCTTACCCCTCATGACCGGTGCGCCGGCAGATTTGATACTGGCTTACGCCCAAGTTTCCTCTGCCTTTGCACTTGTCGTGGGGAGCAGTCTAGCGGTTCGCAAGGTACTCCGTTAAGGGGTCATGCCCAGCCCGCCCGTTAGCAGCAGGCGGGCTTTTTCTTTTCGGAGTGCCCAAACGGGTGAAGAAACGCCGTTTTATTCCCCGTCGTTTCCCCGTCCTCAGCCGTGGCACTGCTGGTGACCAGGCGCTCCTCGAGCGCCCTATCGATAATCCGCCGCTCAAGTTGCTCCCCCTCACAGACTAGGTTCTAGTGATCTCCGTGCGGGGGTGCCCACGCAGGCAGTCCGCGGACCGGGACTGCGGGAAGCGAGAGACTGCGAACCTTGCTACAAGGCACCTGCGGGCACCGGCCCCACTCCCCGCTAAAACGACATGGCCGACAACGACAACCAAGATCACCCCCCCATCGACACCCAGCGTGAGAGCCCTGCACGCAATCGATTCGGACTTCAGCCAGTGGCATTTGGCCCGAATGCACCGTTGAAGCTCGGCTCGGTACTAGCCACCGGCAAACTCGCCCCGGAAGCAGCACTTGCGATTCAACGGTTGTTTCTGGGGGTGGGAGGTGTCTTCGAAAAGCTTCAGACCTCCTTCGTGCCACTTGCACTGACGTTCGCGCCGCTGATTGAAGCCGTCACGAGGACAAGCACCGGCAAGTGGCAAACGGAGCGTTGGAAAGAACTGACGACAGCAGCAGAGCAAGGATGGTTCGTGCAGCCGGAGATGTCTGTCGGTGCGCTGATGAAGCCCCCCGACGCACCGGAGGAGTTGAACTGGGACGACATTTTCACGGCAGAGATCAACTCCAACATCGAGGACATCAGGGCCAGGCTGGTCGCCAGCTTTCCTACCAGGGAAGCCCTCATCGCCGAAGGCTTCGACCTGCATCGACAGAACCGGTTTCTTGCTTCAATCCCCCTGCTGATGAATTGCGCTGAGGGCATTGTGTTGACCGAAACCAAGCAATCGGCCTTCAGCACGCGAGGCTCGGGACCAGAGATTGCCGGCTGGACTCGCAAACTCGGTCTCTCAGGTTTCGACGACCTACTTGCCGCACCTCTCTCCGTTCGCCACCCTCTCAGTCGGCACGACGGTGACAGTCGACACAGGATCAACCACGGACTCGCGGTCGACTACGGCAACGAACGCGGCTCGCTGCAGGCAATCTCATTCCTGGGCTTCGTCGGATGGCTCTTTTGCCCGAGCGATGGGCCGTTGACAATAAGCGCTGAAGAAGCCGGCTGGACCCGAACAAGCAAAGGTTGGAAGCCTCCAGCCCAACCGGAGTAGTGCCGACCTCAATTGTTTGATGCCATCCCACCTTCTAACCGCACGAAGCTGCGCACGTCACAAGGGTGGGTGACGCAGATGGCGAAAACTTTCGATTAGCTTCGCAAGCGTCGGCGCCTGTGCACGTGTCGTGTACGAGGGGAATGGATCGGGGCTCCCACTTGCCTCGGCAAGGAACCGCCTAAGCTGGATCGTTGCGTCGAAGAAGCCATATCGGATCTCGACAAGCCGCCTCACGCCCAGAGCGTAGCTCGGTGGCGTCTGACTGGTCTTCCAGTCCGGTTCGGCCGCCATCTTGTCCTTCGGATTCATCGAGGGCGGGACGAGGACGACCTGCTCCCCAGGCTTTGCGCTTGTGTGATGGATAACCACCCAGTGCGCGAGCTTGTTGCGCCCTTCGCTGGACCTCTTGCACAGCGCATGCACCGCAGTCCATCGGTCGGTCAGCGGCCCACTCCCTTCCACCCGAATGCGAACGAACCGGTCCGCAAATTCGAGCTTCGAGCGGAAAGCTTCGATCCCGAAGAAGGCCGCATGCATGGCCTTGCGAACGCCCTCATCGACACCGGCAGAAACCAACTGAGCGAGACCGAGCTCCAACTGGGCGAACTGAGCAATCGCCGTGGAGTGCTCCTGCCAGAACATCATCTGCTCTTCGACAGGTTGCAAGGGAGGGGCCTTCATAGCATCATGATCTGATGGGTCCCGGAACTGCGGCACGGCAGAACCCCTCCAGAAAGCAGCTCTGCCAGACTAGATCTGTCCAGCATGCCTCACCAAAGCTCCACGAGATCGTGCGCGAGAACACAAGACGCGCCATAGGTTCCGCTACAACCCAATCCTCGGCTTCAGCCAACCGAGATACGCATCAACACGCATGTCAAATCCGTAGGTGCAGGCCTCATCTCCGCCGGAAGTGATAGCGGCGAGGATTAGCGCCTGACTACTCTCTATGAAACCTGGGCCACCGGAGTCTCCTCGGCAAGTGCTGGTACCTGGCACCGAGAACGAGATGGCATGGTCGTCGTAATCAGAGATCCCCCAGGCGGCTTCGCGCTTAATGCCCAAGCCAACCTTCTCATTATTTATGACGTTGAACCCGAAGCCAACGAACACAAGCTTGGTACCCTTTGACTTGACCTGCTGCCAAGAGGGCGAGCCTTCATGCAACACAGACGGCGAGATGCCTTGGAACTTCACGGCGCTCTTCAAGTAAAGAACGGCGATGTCATGCTTCAGGGTTCGCGGATCGAAGATCACTTCGCCACTGTCTGGGTAGTCCGCTTTGACTACCTGTATCGGCGCGAACAGTGGTTGCGAATAGACGGAACCAAAACCCGCGGTTACCTTACCCGCGTCGAGACGCTCCCTCGTCATATGGCCAACGACGCAATGAGCCGCCGTGATAAGCCTGTCAGGCGCAACAAGTGTGGCTGTGCAGTGGGGAAGGCCTTCAAGCATGATGACGGCAACATTTCTGTAGCTTTCGGTCTGCGTTCCTCCAGCGAGATAGCCGCCTTGCCCGCTTGCAAAGAGCAGAGGAGCAGGTTCCACCGAGATGCGCATGTCCGAAGTCGATATCGACTCCTGACTGCAGCAGCCACCTTGACTTCGAGCCGTCGCCGAGACTGTCGTCCGCAGAAAGTAGTCCTGCCCTGGCGTGCTCAGAATGACGGGATAAGGGCTCCCGGTGCCCGAAAGTGGAACCACTTTTCCTGAAGGGTCAGTCAACTGGTCAGTTTGAGGATTCCCGGTCTGTGAACGAGATATCTTCAAGAAATACGGCACATTTGGACGGCCGTCCTCGAAGCGTATGCGAACGACAGCCGTGGCTATCGAATCGACTGCCGCTTCGGTATCGTGGCCGCTAAACCCGATGCGACGGTTCGCTATACAAGTGCCAGTTCGGTAGTGCCCCCCACTCGCCTGAGCCAAGGCGTCCAAGCGATAACTCAAGCTTTTCTGCGAGGACAGCTCTGGAGCAACAACGGAAGCCGCCCCAGCGGCCGAACTCTGCCTTCCATAGACTTCACAGCTGGTGGTGTCTTCGGTGCCAGCGGCCTGTGCCGCTACCGCGGCCTTACCCCGGTCGACCACTGCTTGCCCGCGACCGGGCCTTGCAATCACTGTCCCATCTGGTACTAGCGAAAGCACCACTTGAGCGGCACTAACATCGACGAGCAGCAGAGCATATGACAATGCGAACAACGAACGAAGTGACATCATCGACCGCCCAATAGTCAAACGAAAAGGACTACTTGCAGGACTTCGGGTCGGCAACGCACTGGAGAAGTCTTTGCTGTTGCGCTATGAGGTCAGCCTCCGCCTTGAACTCAGCGGCCTTGGCGGCGCTGGTTTCCCCCGCCGCCAGTGTCGCAAGTGACGTGATCGCACCAACCGCATTTGCCGCGCCAGAGCCACTGCCGTACTGAACGCCCGTGAGAGCACCGGCCTCAGTGAAACCGACGCCGAATGTTTGCTTCCCAAAGATCGGCGGTTTTGGAACTGGAAGGGCGTAGTCAGTGCCGAACTGAGCTGCCGGGACTCGCCCTGCCCAAAGATTCCCTATGCACCCTCCCGGAACCGCCACCCCCACCGTGAGGTCAATCCATCCGGGTTGGCGGACGTTAAGCAAAGTGTCGCCGTTGGAGGCGGTGTACTGCACTGGCACAGAAGCCGCGAGCTTATCTTTTACGCGGGCACAGAGGTCAGGAAGGACGTTCTTGAGTTCGTTAACGTATCCCTCGCTTGCTTTGTCAGGCGGAATTTGCTGCGAACCACCATTATTTAGGTCCAGCGACGCCTCATAGCTCACGCTGATTGGCTTGCCGCCGCCTAGCTCTTTGATGAGCCTGCACTCGGCGGGGAAAGTTTGCTGGTGCTGCTGAGCACTGAACATGGCCAGCAAGGGCACCAGAGTAGTCACGGCCTTCAGTACTGTGTCGCCTTGGCCGGTAGCTGCGCCATTCACCGACTTAAGCCGGCCGTCCTCGTAAAACTCGAACTTGATATCCGAGTCGGAAATTGCCCCTCGGAGTGCTGCCAGCCGAAAGTGCTGGGGGTGGTCCTTGTCAGCGAAGTGCACGACCGATGGCGCGACAGTGTCGGCCACAAACGGGAAGTTGCCGCTGTCGCAAAGTACCGAGCGCGTCACCTTGACCGAGATCTTGCTGGCCGCCTTGTAGTAGGTCACTTGGGCGTCGGGGATGCTCCCGCAACTCGCCAGCCCAAGAGCGACCACAAGGGCCGTAGTCACACGCATAAACGCACCAATACCGCGCGACCGAAGCCGCCCGGCAGACGAAGTTGTCCGCATAGTATTCCCTCCCCGGAAGCCCCGTTTCTATCCGTGGGACAACCCCGAGAAAATCCCGCGTTTTGGGGGTCATGTTCGACGGACTGGACGCGGAGGGCAACTGCACCGCGCAAAGCGATCAGCAGCATCCCATAGCCCATAGCGCATCTGGCTCCACTGCAATCGGCCACGAAGAGCGCGGCACCCGGCTGGCACTAGACCTGACCACCTGCCGGCCATAGACGACGCCCTCCGGCGGCTGGTAATCTTGCCGAACTGATCAACGGGGAATAAGGACAACATGAGCTACGGATCAAACGCAGCGGTAGAAGACGCAATGGGCGACTACCGGGAAAAGTGTGCTCAACAGATCGCTTGGTACGCCGCGGAGCTTGTGGCTGCCCGAGATGTAGGTCGGCAAGAGGCAATCAAACTTGCAGCGGAGTGGCTCCGCGAAGAGTTGACTGCCGATGACGACCCCACCGGCGTAAATGCAGTTGACAACGCTTTTCCGTTCGCGAGCAAGGATTCGAAAAGTAGTCAGGTCGCGGCGATCGCCGCAGAACTGGTCGAAGCTGCCCGCGATGCGGCGGACAGCCTTTAGATCCAACAGAGGGAGGAAAACCATGGACTATGAGCACTACTGCCGGTTCATCTCGGCCATCAACGAACAGCTGCAAGCCATCGCCGATATGACCGCCGCGCAGGCTTTAACTGGGCGCGCTGATGCGTCGAATCCGGGCTTCGTGAACGCGATGAATGCCCACCAACGACTGACCGAGTTGTCGGCCAAGCTGACCGCGCAGATGCTGACGCCCCAGGATTGACTCGAAGCACTGCACCACGTGGGCTGGCGCGAGAAGGGTACGCCTGTTGACCGCATCGGTGCGGGCGCGGTCGTGAAGACACGGCCCCCAGAGGCTCTCTAGGAAGCCCATCCCGCTTATTCTCCAGTCCCGCTTGCACAAAGCTCGTTCCAATGCCCCGCCTCGTGCTAAGAAGAAAGCTTGCCCCGAGGCCGATGCCGCTTTCTACATCCACGCCTCCGACAGCAGTCCACGGCAATGAGTTTTCTTACTTCGTTCCGAAGCCTCCCGTGGGCGGTGGAGCCGTTGTCAAGCCTGTTCCCGTGTCAGTACTGCCAGCGACTGGGTCTTCTAGCAACAAGCCTAGGTACCGTCAGCCGGCCAAATTTCTGGATAACAACTACGCACAAGTGACCAAGGTGCCCGGGCAGGCTGGCACGCTGAAATCAAGGCAGAAGATCTCCCGCGTAGACGTGGTACGAGCCGCCCTTGAGTGCGGGTACGGTAGACGCAACGTGTGGACGCCCTCCCTAGCGCTCAATCCGATTGACGCGGCGGACTTGGCTCGCCACCTTCTTCGCCGACTGGAAATGGTTTCCTCCTGTGTCGACGACGACAACGGGGACGCGAAAGTAATGAAGCCATTCATCAAGAGCGTGGAGGCCACCGAGAAGACCTCCATCTCTTTTGTACTTGGGAGCCTCGGCGCTCACTTCGCCGCGCGTCTTTGGGTTGCCGGGTGGGGAGATGTCCTCGACGCCATGCTACATGTGGGCATCTACGCCAAGGCAACCTTGGTAGCAACACCCCTGGTGAACTTCAAACCGAGCGGAGGAAAGTGGCCGGACTTCCTCGTGCATACGAAGGGCGGACGCTGGCACATCTTCGAAAGCAAGGGTGGGTCCTACGCCAAACGGCATGCCCGCATCGTCGAGGGACTTGCCCAATTGGCTCAGCCGCCGCTGATTTCTTGGACCGTCGGTTCGCCAAGCCCGGCCACCTCGTGTGTTTGCGTCCACACGAGCACAGACTCAAAAGCCCGACTCAAATTTACCGCCGTAGATCCGCCTGGCGATGCTCTAAGCCTCGGCGAACTTCCACCAGTAAAGCTGATAGGGGCGGTTTGCGACCTGTTGTTGGTTTTGGAAACCATCGACCAGTTTCGCGCTCTTACCGCTATCCAAGTTGACCCCTTCAACCTTCCCGAGAGCGACTGGGTCGAGGCTGAATCGACGGCCTTTGGCGGACTGACTCTTTCCATCCCCACTCGATTCCTAGTTCACGAAGGCGCGATTCGCGCCCGGGTTGCAACATTTCTTGCGATCAGGGAGGTCTACGACTCGCCGATTTTTTGGACCGGAGAGGTCAAGTTACGCCCTCCTTTGAACGTTGCTATCGAAAACGTTCTGGCGGCTCAAATCAGCGCCGAAGACCGCAACCAGTACGGTTGGGAATGGCTAGACACAGAATCCCCGAGCTTTCTAGAGCAATGCAGCGAACGCCTTGGGCTGGATATCCTGGCAGCCAAAGTTGCTCGAAACGACTCGGATATTACCCATCCTGAACCCATGGGACAGACGGCCGACTTCACGGCATCCGATCTTTTCATCGAAGAGAACCCGCGGTTATTGAACAGAGAGTAGGCGCCGAATGACGCTTCCGGTCGAGGTTCCGAGCTCCGCTAAGGCATGCCGACTTCTCCCCCCAGACGCCTTTTGATGCATCAAAGCTCTTCCAGATGAAGTCAGCAAAATCTGCCAATCTGTGACTTCGAATCAAAAACTGACCATTTTCTCGACCTAGCATTGGCGCGGCCTGCAGCCCGATTCCTCAGGACTCTTTTGTCCTCGGGTGCATCAGAAGCGTTGCCCATACCTCAGGACTTTTTGTACGAGATTGCGTCTGCCAGGGGCTGTGCCCGGGGAATTACCTCAGGACTCTTTTGTCCACAACCAGCGGCGGCCACAGGCAGCAACCGCTTGCATAGCGGACATTTGCCACGGAGTCGCTGTCGCGGCTCAACGGGCGCCTGAAGTTGTCGTCAAGACGGGATCACCGAACCCATATTGACAGAGCACCAGAAACCGTGGCGGGCCCCGTGCCCGTATGCTCTACAAACCGGCCGCGGGGGTTCGCGGCGCCACCTGGGCATCACATGCAGCGCTCCTTCACCGTCGTCGATAACGCGGGTCGCGAATACACGGTCGTCGAGCAGTCCAGCAGGATCCGAACAGACTCTCTCGACGGCCCATCTTCCATTGAGGGCCTCAAGTCTTACCGCCTGGCCAGCGGTGGGCCGTTAAACCGCAACGACGACGGGACCTTCCGGAACCCAGCCAACGACATGGTGCTTCGCCTCAAGTAGATGGCCAAAGTTTCCATCTTCAATGAAGCGGCAGTTCAACACCTGGTGAGGTGCTCGCTCGCGTGCCGTTGAGCTACCGGAGGTTCTAGTTTCATCATGAGTGCAACCCGACACTCAAGATGGAACTGCTCCGACTCGGCCCAGACTTGCCCCCAAGACCGCTTGTCGGCGGGCCGTTGCGCAAGCGGCCGACTGGCTGACCGCTATGCCGCGGTTGCGGTAGTTCGCTGCCAATCGCCGATTCTGTGATTTCTATGAGAACTAGGAACACGACTTTTCGGCGGGCGCACTCTACGTACCCCAACTCGATGGGAAACCATCGTGGGTACAGAGGGCAACGTCGTTCATCGCGAGCCATGGAACAAGGGCAAGCTCATCGGGCGGAAAGCGCAGTTGTAAAGTCCGGGACGTGTGCGATTCCGCCCATTCCCACATGAATGGTAGGAGGCCTCATTGGCACCACGCCGCGTTGCTTGTTTAAGCGAGATGGAATTCTCGGCCGAAGTCCTCGAGAGTGAAGGTTTCAACAACAGCGAAATGCTCCGTCGCTAGTTCATCATCGCCTTGGTTCGGCTCGCCGGTTCGCACCACGAGCTCGCGCTTTTCACGGTGGTACTCGTGGTCATAGAACCTATGGGCACTGATGCCGGTTGAGCGGTGCGCCAAAAGCTCCCAGTTCGAACCGGACCGCGCCCACAGTGCCGTGCTGCCTCCCCGCACTAAGGCCTCAACCACCTCAACATCTCCGCCCTCGAGCACATTCACATCCACGTCTATCGGATGCCAGTTCGTTGATTCGTACAGCGCGTCCCCAGAGATCTGAACGCTATGTTTCCCTGCCACGTCCGCAAAGGCTATGCAAAGCCACCGTTGAGTTGACCAAGAAGCGTTTTCCTCCTCGGTGCGCAATTCGTAAACGGATGCATACACGCCTGCAGAAAATCGTGTTACGACTTGCTTCGCTTGGACAGGTACGCGCCCAGCAAACAGCCAATCTCCCCGCTGCGATAGCGGAGCCTCCGCTTTCCACGATGGATCGATCGTCGCGATTGCAACGTCCGGGGGGACGGTCAAACTTGCAACAGCCCAAGCAATAAAAGTTCGGCGAGGTACTGCGGGGACGTTCATGGCAGACTCCTGTTAAAAAAAGGCGACGAGACTGCAGGATACGGATCCCAAATGCGGAGCACATGAAATCTGCGTGAAGTGATGACGCATCGGCCGCGAATGCCCCGCTTGCCGCAGGCGCTCAGTAGCGCAACGACATCTCGTGGGGTTCGCGTCCTCACGGCCAAACGCAGTTTGAGACATCAATCACAGCGATCTCAGGTTGCGGGCCGATCAGCGACGAACCACGAACGGACGCAGCAGTGGCGCGCAGGTGCTCCACCAGTTGGCTGAAATCGATAAACGCCCCATCTGGCAGTTGCCACCCCTTGGGTCTAGTTTTTTGATTCACCAGCAGCAGAATTCCTTCTCGACCGTCTTGGGAACGCAGGTATTGTCCGCACAGTTGGGTGTGCAATGCTTCCTCCAATTCGCCCAACGACCAACTTTCAGCGACCTTGATTTCGGTAGCAACGCTTGCATCGCTGACCCGAGCGCGAAAACGCAGGTCGGGCTCCTTCTCATCCGCCACGTGGGGTTCACGTTCGATCGAGTAGGCCGTGCCCTGTAAGTGGCGCAATCGATCTGCCACCCAGTTCTGAACCGCGCGTTCGTCGGGAAGAGCGCCGAGCGTCCTGCCTTGCTGGAAGTCGCCATGGATCAAGTCATGCTGCATATCGGCCAGGCGTTGCATGGCCAGGACTTGGAGTTGCTTGCCCGTGGCCGGCCGGCGCTCAGCTGTTTCCTCGAACGCGGCGACCTCGCTGGCCAACCAAGGCGTGTCCTCCGCGTCCCCTTCGGCGCGGCCGTAGGCCATGGCACGCAGACGCTCAGACCTGAAAGGCAGTTGATCCTGCGCGGCCATCCTATTGATCGCGTCGAACGTTGCCTGCCCTGGCGTCTTGATCAAGGCCTCAAGCGCTGAGGACCGCGCGGCTTCAGCGATATCCCGCTCGTCGGGCGAGTAGACCCCCCCGTTAGCCCGATTCCGGTCCTCTTCTGGCTTGACGAGGCGAAACGCCAACGCTACAAGCCGCTCCAGCGTCGGCAAATCAATGGGTGCGACGAGTGTCGGAGCCCCGTACCAGCGCGATCCGAAGACGTGTGGCAGGACTCGTTCCACCAACGGCGTCCCGTCCTGCTCGCCGAGCAGATTCAGCTTCGCCGTCAGCGCATCGGTAGCCTTGCCAGCGTCCAAGGCATATGCCACGCCGAGGTACTGAGCGCTGATTTGCGAATCTTGGATGCTATTGAATCTGTCGATGGCCAGCGCGCAGAACTGCGGCTTCTCGCTCTCAGGCGTACCGCGAACCAAGGTAGGAAGCAGGGGGCGAAGTGCGAGCGCACCGAGCGCCGGTCGCACCTGCAGCTCACGATACAAATGCGACCACATCAAGGAAGCGATTGGCTTAGGGCTGCGGTCGATATATTCCAGGATCTGGCAATGGACGCTAGGCGCTGGATCGTCGAGGTCGGCGGTCGCCTCCTTCGCCAATACCTGCGCGACTGCTTCGGGCCAGACCTCAGCTAGGTCAAAGAGCCGGTTCGGAAAGCCATTTATCTCTAGCGTTGCGAACTGTGCAGCGCGAACTGCCTCCTCCAGCGTCAATCTGGCCGCACAATTCGAGCGACTTGACGCTTCAAGCGAGACTGCAGCAATGCACATGCAGTCGATGGTGCCGATCTGATTCCGATCACCCAGAGGGCGATCGCTACGCAGCGTGGGTTTCCATTCCCGCCAAATCTGGGAGAGACCATCTAGCAGCCCTGCGGCGACCTCGTTTCCAATGATGGCCGCAATTGGTGCCACGCTGTCGATGGCGTAACTGGAACTGCTACGCGTCGCCTGACTCATCAATTGCCAGAGGTTGTAGATTCGTGGATCGACTCCAGCCTCGGCGGTAGTGGGCGCCAACGCCCCTAACTGGCCGGGATCGGCTCTGAGCTCGGAGATGAAATCGAACCAGGACTGCTCCCGCGCCTCTTGCGCCTCATTTCCCTTGCGGGTGATCTCGGCGATTTCTTCCTCGGCCTCGATCTCATCGGCGGACGAGACCCTAGGTGTCATCCAGCCTGTGAAGGCCTCCGTCATGGACACATCGGAAGCCGCGCTGGCCTTGATGCGCTCTCGATGTTTGTCGTCTTTGTTGCCCTCGTGGAACCACAAGGCCAAGGCGGCGTTGACGGCAAGCCGCCTTTCAGATGCGTTCGCCCGTTGCGGAGCATCTGCGAGCAGCCATTCGACGTCGGAGAGCACCAGCCTAGTGCCCCATCCGAGGGCCTGCAGTTGAAAGGAATGCTCTAGAGGACGCCCATGCAGGTATTCGTGTTGGGCCAGCCGGTCGGCTGCGTGCCAGAACGAGATGCGCCGTCGCTCGGGTGAGCGGCTCACGAGATCGATAGCTTCACTTAGACCATTTGGCTCGTGATGGTGATGCCTCAACCGACGATCACTCTGGCGCAGCAACGCGTCTAGCGCGGCCGAAGACACACGGTCGGGCGGTGACAGCTCCAGCGAGCGCAAAGCGGCGGCGGCGAGCGCCGGCGCGTATTGCGCCTCGGGTGAAGAGAAGTCATTCACGGCAGGGATCGGCAGTCCGGCCAGTTGCCCCAGCAGCCCCTCGATCAGGCGATCCAGCTCTTCGGCTGTATCGAGCCTGTTCACAAGCGCCTCGCCATGCCAGTCCAGGTTGAAGCCGCCACCGTCGTCGTCCCCGAGTTTGATCGAGGCCAGAATATTCAGCAGGTCGTCAACGTTGATCAACCGGGGGAACAGATCCTCCACGGCTTCCCAAACCGCGGCTGTCACCATTGAAGCGCAATCGCGCTTGATGTAGTCAGCATAGGTCTGCAGCAGACGCTCGTCACCGCTAACCAGCAGAGCGCGCCCCGAGATGATGGTGGTGTAGCGGTCGGGATAGAGTCCAAACGAAACACCCTCTGCCAAGTCGAGGCACTCGTGCAGCCTTCCCAGCCAGATCAACCGGAGGACAAAAAGCCGGATTTCTTCGTTTTGATGGTTGGTGGCCCAGATCTCGCGCAGTGTCGACACGATGTCAGGCTGCGCGAATCGGGTAACGAGCCCAAGGTCAAGCAGTGGTGTGTCCTCGCCCCGCTTCATCCGATCGACCAGCATCAGCAGCGCGGTCCTGCGAATCGAAGCCGATAGGCTGGCCGGATCCCCCGCTGTAAACAGCAGGTGCGGCGCGCGTCGCAGGACTTCGGTCGCGACGCTGTCATCCCAGAGACTCAACCACGCGGCCGTCTGCGCCATGGAGGGCCTGACGAGGGAGAGGCCGTACGTTTGGGAGAACAGCAAGTCATGCAATCGCCGCTGGGACAAGTTGGCGCTGCGCAGGCGGCGCAGCCACCCCGCGGTCAGATAGGCTCGAACGACGCCCTCGTTGTCGTTGTGCAGCCGAGCGCGACCGAATGTGGCGGGGTCAAACGCCGGGCGGGTCAGCAACTGGGTTCGATCCTCTGGCGACCACTCCCGAAGGACGCTTTCCAGCAGGAGTGATTCCCTCTCATCGTCAGAGGGAGTCTCCATGTCCGGTATGGCGATCATGTGCCTGCGGCCGAACACCATGGCCGCACCAACGCGCTCCAGTGCCCCCCTTGCACGTGACTGGTCCAACGTGCCGCGGCGGGCACGTTCCGGATCCGCCTCGCGGGTGCGCTCGTTGAGGCTCTCGTCGATCATCGAAGTCAGGCTACCCAGCCGCCCATGTTGTCGCCAGTAGCGAACGATCCAGTCCAGGTCGAGGGGACGCTTGGCAAACGCCCACAGATTCCCGCTATCGATGGCGCCGATCAACGCATCGACGTTGGGGACGCCTTTCCCGGCCGCGTAGGTGCGCACTCGGTCGTTGTCCAGCGCCGCCATGACGACCACAATCGATGTCTCGGGCGGCGGTAGCTCCTCAGGCTTTTCATGGCGAAGCAGCCGACGAATTAGCTCTTCCAGTGATGGCAGCGGAGCTTCGCTTGCGGCAGAAGGCAGGGGCAACTCGTCGTTGAAACGGCGGGCGTCGCGCGCGAACTCCCAGTCGGTGTGCCGCCCCGACAGAATGATGTGCGCGCGCCCCTCCGCGCCCATGATTCCTTCGGCCAGCTGGCGCAGCGCACGTGCAAGCCCGACGTTGTCGAGCTTGGCCTCGTCAATCGAATCGATGAAGAACCACGCACGGTCGTTGCTAGCCA
>Ga0247823_10000174_pt1 | contig 54150 bp, 37 predicted proteins | sample 13C_PalmiticAcid_2_FD_192426 | JGI IMG/M metagenome (GOLD analysis project Ga0247823, IMG submission 192426) | Soil microbial communities from agricultural site in Penn Yan, New York, United States - 13C_PalmiticAcid_Day30 | ecosystem: Environmental > Terrestrial > Soil > Agricultural land... | reverse complement strand
CCGAGCCGCGAAGGATCGGCGATCTTGCGTGCGACCAGCATGTCGACGCCATCGGCGACGTCCTGATAATCATTGGTACCCCAGCCGTCCTTGACCGCACGCGCAAATTCATTGCCCTGGCCCGCAGATCCGCGCGGGTTGGGAAGCAGGACGGCATAGCCGTGGCTTGCCAGCATCTGCCCCCAATCGATCCAGCTGCCTTGCCACGCCGCAGTCCAGGTCTCGTGCGGCCCGCCATGCGCCAGCACCACCGTCTTCACCGGAATGCCAGCGCGATAGCCCGGCGGAGTGATCAGCACGCCGTAAATCGGGCGTCCGTCGCGGCTGCTCGCCCAGCTGACCTCTTCGATCTTGCCAAGCTTCCATTCGCGCATCTGGGGATTGAGCTCGGTGAGCCGCCGCAGTGTGCCGCCGCGATATAGCCAGACATCTGCAGCACGGTCCGGCTGGCTTCCCGCGATCGCAATGCTGCCGTCATCGGCCTCTGCAAAGGCGCCGATGCGTCCGCCAAATTTCACGAGGGGCCGGAACAAACCGGTCGCCGCGTCGGTACTGAAGAGCACATCGCGGCTATGGACGACGACGCGCGCCAGCAGCTTGCGATTGTCACGCGACCATTCGAGCTGACGGATGGTGCCATCAAGCGTCGTCCCCAGTTCGCGCACCGCGCCGTTCTCGACATCGGCGACAAAGGCCCGAATGCCGATCGTCCCCTCGCCAGGAGCCGTAAACGCAACCTGGCTGCCGTCGGGCGACCAGCTTGCGGTGCTGAACACGGTATCGAACAGCTTGCGGTCGACCGCGCCGCTCTTTGCGTCGAGGATCAGAAGTTCGGAATGATAGAAAAGATCGTTGAGGCCGGTCGTCGGCGCCGCCCGTACCGCCAGACGCCTCCCGTCGGGCGACCAACTGAGGTCGGTGATGTCGCGGTCGGCCACCGTCAGGCGCAGGATATCGCGCGCCGCGACATCAATGATCCAGATGCGGGACAGATCGCGCGGGGCATCGGCAATGATTCCTCCGCCTTGGGCGGCGCGGTCATTCTTCGCATTTGCCGGCGGTCCGTCGGGCGCGAGAAAAGCAATGCTTCGGCCGTCGGGCGACCAGCGGAAACGGCTGACGTCGCGCTCGGCGGCTGTCAGACGCCGTTCGCCGCTCCCGTCGGGAGATATAAGCCATAGCTGCCGCGACGACGACGGGCGCGCCGCGCTGTCGGGCCGTAATTTACTGCTTGGATCCGATTGGTCCGAGCCTGCTGGAACCTGCGACGGCTCGACACCCGGCACGCCGGGGGGCGCGGCATCCGCCCGGTTCGAGAGGAACGCGATAGTGCGCCCATCGGGCGACCATTGCGGGCTGCCATCGAGCAACGAGGCCCTTGTCAGGCGCCGCGCCGGTGACTTTCCGTCCGAGGCGACGATCCATATCTCCGAGCAGGTCGGACGGCTTGTGGCGATGGTCGGCTGGGTGACATAAAGGATATGTCGGCCATCGGGCGAGATCTCGGCGTCGATGACATCGGTAAGGCCCATGATATCTTCAGGCTGGACGGCCTTGCGGCCGGGCGCCTCAGACGTCGCTGCCGCGGGTTGTGCGAAGACATCGGCGCCAGCCGAAAGGGCCGCGGCTGCCGCCATACAGCCCGCGAGCATCACCGCCCGCAGAGCAGCTGAGCGGCGCGGGAGTGAGCCAACGACCATCATGGGGACTCCGTAGCAGGGGACAAATCAAAGCAACAGATGAGGCGGGGAGGGCCGGGGCGACTGTTTCCGTCATCGGCCCCGCTCCGATCCCAGCGAAGATATGGTTTGACTGCTCGTCAAAATTCCAGCCGTGCGCCGATCGCCATGTAACGCCCCACAACGTCATAATAAGGCGAGAAACCCGAGCTGATCGGCGGTGCCTTGTCGAACAGGTTCGATACATTGCCGTAGAGCTCGAAATTCTTGCCATTTCCGATCGGGACCTTCTGGCTCACCTGCAGATCGACATAGGTATAGGCCGGGATCCGATTGTTGGTGAGCGTCAGCGTGCCATTATAATAGCCCGACGATATGTAGCGCGCCCGCACCATTCCGCTGAAGCCATCGCTCCTATAGCCGATCGAGGCATTGGCCCGAACCCGGGGGACGCCGTTGACGAAACCGGTGCCTTGCGATTTCACATAGTCGATCTTGGTGATGCCATCGTCGGTGCTGAAGTTGTTTACCCAGGTGCCGATCAAACGGAAGGTCACGCGCCCGTTCGCTTCATTGTCGACGGGCATGGTGTAGGCGAGCTCCGCATCGACGCCATCGGTCTTGAACTCGGAGAGATTGACCTGCGACGAGGCAATGCTCTGAATAAGGCCGTTGGGCCCGCGCGTGATATAGCGGCACAGGCTGTCATTCCCAGCAAAGCACCGATCGACGATCGCCTGCCCGCCGATCGAGGTGATGACATCCTTGATCTTGATGTTGAAATAGTCGATCGACGCCGTCAATCCGCGCATTGGCGCGGTCGTGATTCCGGCCGTCCAGGTATCCGCCCGCTCGGGACCGAGTGCTGCGTTGCCGCCGCCGTATACCAGCGTGCTGTTGCTGCCATTGCCGGGATTTTGCCGATCGATGATGCCTGTGTAACCGACGGTCGGTGTCGAGAAGAGCTCGGTCAGATTGGGCGCCCGAATATCGCGCGAACGGGTGACGCGCCCGATGACGCCGGGGAAAAACTCGTTGGTGAGACCGAGCTTCCACGACCAGATCGTTCCGCTGGTGTTATAGTCGGATGCCCGCACCGCGCCGTTCAGTTCGAGTTTATGGAGCAGCGGCGTGTCCTTGATGACCGGCACGACGATTTCGGCAAAGGCTTCCTTGATATTATATTTGCCGCTGAAGCCGCTGAAATAGAAGGTGCTGAACGCCTGCGCGGCGTCGAGTTCCCCGACCTTGGCTGAAGTCGAGACGTTGCGGCCTTCGGCCCCGATCGCGATCGACACGGGGCCGGCCGGCAGATCGAATGGCTCGCCGCGTAGCGACACGCCATAGGTGTCGAGCTTGTCGAGAACATTGGATCGCGGCGTACCGGTCACATAATCAATCGCCGCCTGGCTCGGGGCGCCCTGGCCGAAGAGGTTGATCGGCACGCAGCCGCTATTCGGATTGGTCAGCGTCACGCGGCAGATCGGCTGGTTGGTCACCGGATCGATCACCGAGTCAACGGCGCTCGCAAAATTCTGGGTGATGAGGAAGCCCGGGGTGCGCAGCTTGTTGCGATATTCGCCATGGCTGTAATAGACGCTGTAACGCCAGCGGCCATCGCCGAAGCTGCCGTCCAGCGCGATCGAGCCCTGGATGTTGCGCCGATCGATATCGACATCGGCGAACGAAAGATCATCGTTGAAGCGCGAGAGGGTAAAGCTAGTCTGCCCCGCATTCGCCATGGCCTGCCTGGCAGCGCCGTTCAGAAACGCATTGTCCGACCGGATCGTGACATTGTCGGTGTGGCTGCCGAACCAGACATAACGATTATAATAGCGCGAGTAGCGCAGATCGGCGCTGAGCTTAAGGGTGTCGGTCAGTTCGTACGACGCCTTGGCCATCACCGCGTACCGCCGCTGCGGCGTGATCAATACGCTGATGTCGTCATTCGACGCGCCTTCGCCGCCGATCATGTTGGAGCCGACGATCGTGCCGAGGTTCGGCGTACGCAAGCTTCCGTCGGGGTTGAAGCCGAAACCTCTCAAAACCCCGGACGTGATGAAACCGCCCCTCAGCCTCGTCGCATGACCGACGTCGGGCGTGAGCCTATTGTTGACATTGGCGAAGCGGCCGGTGTTCTCGCGCGCGGTTTTCGGCCGAATGCCGTCATTGTCGAGATACTCGCCGCCGATCACGAAATGTCCGCGGCCGTCGGCAAAGTCGGTACCGAACTTGCCTTCGAACCGGATTTGCCGCGCGTCGCCGCGCGATGAGATTCCTGCCTCGGCGCCGAGCTGAACGCCTTCATAGTCGCCGTCGCTGATCATGTTCACCACGCCGGCTACGGCATCGGATCCCCACGCGGCCGACGCGCCGCCGGTCACGATGTCGACGCTTTTGACCATGATCGACGGCACGGTGTTGAGGTCGTCGCTGACGAGCCGGCGGCCGTCGAGAAGGATCAGCGACCGCCTGTCGCCAAGACCGCGGATGTTGATCGGGAAACGGCCGGCTTCAGTGTTCGTGCTCGAGGTTTGCGGCGACGTCGCTGCCTTGAACTGGGGCAGGTCGGCGAGCGCTGCGCCGATATTCGTCCGGGTGACGATCTGCAGATCCTCCTGCGTCAGGCGCAGCAGCGGCGTTGGCGACTCAAAGCCTGGCCGGTCGATGCGGCTCCCCGTGACGACGATATCGCCCGCGCCATCCGAAGCTTGCGACGACGCGGCATCGGCCGCACTTGCGCTCGTCGTAGATTGCGCGGCAGCTGTCCCTGGTGCGACAATGGCGACGAGAGCGGCCGAGCAACCAACGAGCCATCTCGCCTTGCGCCTGGCACCAGACTTCCTCTGCAACATAATATTCCCCTTCCCGATGGCCGTTATCGTCTCTGCGATTCCCTCGGGTGCTCGCACCTCTCCGACTCCGGCAATTCAATATACAAAAATCGCAGCGACTGGCAATCAAAGTATACATATTTTTCTGAATTGTCATATTCGGTATACATAGAAGAGGGTTGCGTGGGCGGCGGACCAGCGCTTTGGCTGGTTCCTTGTATACAAGGCCGGTGAGTTTTGGCGTATGCACGCACACAATCTTGCCGCTCGCCGAAAAGATTGTACAAAGGGGTCGAAAAAGGGGAGCGGATGACGAACGCGCAAGCAGAAGAGCCGTTGCTCTCGGAGCGAATACGGCGTTCGCTGGCAGATGAAATCGCGTCCGGAGCATTGCGCCCGGGAACCGCGCTCGACGAACAACAGGTTGCCCAACGCTTCGGGACCTCCCGCACGCCCGCCCGCGAGGCTCTACGTCAACTGGCAATGGATGAACTTGTCGAGGTTCGCCCCCGCCGCGGCGCCGTGGTCGCTGAACTCTCGGTCGAGCGGCTCATCGATATGTTCGAAATGTCCGCCGAGATGGAGGCCCTATGCGTCCGCCTGGCAAGCTATCGCATGCACCCGCTCGAACGCGTTCAGCTCGCACGTCTGCACGAGAGTTCAGCTGCACTTGTGGAAGCGGGCGATGTCGAAGCCTATGCGGCCTTCAATCTCGCGTTTCATGAAGCCATCTACAGCGCGACGCATAATGCCTATATCGCCGAGCAGGCCCTCGCGCTGCGCAATCGCATGGCAGGTTTCAGACGCGCGCAGATGTTCGAGCCCGAGCGTTTTCGGCGTTCGTTCGAAGAGCATCGGGACATCGTCGACGCCGTGATGAGAGGCGACGGCGAGGAAGCCGCACGGCGTATGCGCGCGCACCTCATGAAGGCGGCGGGCGCGCTCGAGCGCCATGTCGCCTCCCTGAAGGCCGACAATAAGCATGGCGAGAGCAGGTCCCCGTTATCGGCAGGCGCAAAGGAATGAGCGTAGGCGCCGCCCCATCTGAGGCTCGAGCGCTGGCTCATCAATTTGGGCGCTCGTCAAACCGGCGATCCCTCGTCAAGGGCAGGGCCGCGCGCGTTGGAGCATGCCGAACAGATCGCGCGGCTCGTCGGGATCGGCAAGAATGTCGAGCTCGTGGAAATAGTCGGTGCCTTGTAGCTTCGCATGAACGAAGCGAAGCGCTGAGAAATCCTCGATCGCGAAGCCGACGCTATCGAACAAGGTGATCTGCCGCGCGTCGGTTCGGCCGGCGGCATCGCCGCGCACCACCTGAAAAAACTCCGTCACGGGGTAGTCTTCCGACATCTGCTGAATTTCGCCTTCGATACGCGTTTGCGGCTCGAATTCGACGAAGGTCGCAGCGCGCGATAAGATGTCCTTGTGCAACTCGGTCTTGCCCGGGCAGTCGCCCCCGATCGCGTTTATGTGAATCCCTTGGCCGACCATGTTGTCGGTCAAAATCGTCGCATAGGCCTTGTCCGCCGTGCAGGTCGTCACGATTTGTGCGCCCTCGATGGCCTCCTCTGCGCTCGCGCAGGAAATAACGCGAAGGCCGCTGTCTGCGAGATTGTGCGCCGCCTTCCGTGTCGCTTGCGGATCGATGTCATAGAGCCTTATCTCTGCAATCCCGATCACCGCTTTCATCGCCAGCGCCTGGAACTCGGCCTGCGCTCCGTTCCCGATCATCGCCATGACCTGCGACCCGGACGGAGCGAGGTAGCGAGCAACCATCGCCGACGTAGCTGCCGTTCGAAGCGCCGTCAGCAGCGTCATCTCCGAGAGCATGACCGGATAGCCAGTATCGACCCGAGCGAGGAGACCCAGCGCCGCGACCGTCTGATACCCTTTGGCGGTGTTGCTTGGGTGCCCATTTACATATTTGAAGCTGTAGGTTTCCCCATCGGAGGTCGGCATCAGCTCGATCACGCCTTCGCGCGAATGCGACGCGAGGCGCGGCGCCTTTTCGAATATCTCCCACCGACAGTAATCTTCCTCGATAGCGTCGGCCAGACCCACGAGGAAGGGCTCTACTCCATGCTGATGCACCAGCCGCATCATATTCTCGACGCTCACGAACGGTACATAGGCAAGTGGGGAAGCGGCGGGGGGCATTCGAGGGTCTCCTTGCTGTTGCGAGCAAAGCTAGCCGTCTACCCTGTCTGACGAAATCGCAGTTCTAGCTAGAACTATGGCAAAAACTGTGATCATTGTGCAAGGCGGTTGTACAAATCGTCATCTCAATCTGGGGAATCGCCATGCATGGGGTTAAATTCATTCCGGACGAGCTTGACCGGCGCATCATCGCGCACCTGCGCGCAGATGGCCGTGCACCGCTCGCCAAGCTCGCCGACGCGCTCGGCGTCGCACGCGGCACGGTTCAAAATCGTCTCGATCGCCTGCTCGAAACAGGGACATTATTGGGTTTTACGGTTCGCGTCCGCGAAGATTATGAAGATCGCTCGATCCGTGCCGTGATGCTGATCGAAGTTACGGGAAAATCGACGACGCAAGTCATTCAGCGGCTTCGCGGCATCGCCGAAATCGAGGCACTACATACGACCAACGGCAGCTGGGATCTCGTCGCCGATATTCATGTTACGAGCCTCGCTGATTTCGACCGCATTTTGCGCGAAGTTCGAACGATCGATGGCGTCGCGAACAGCGAGACGAGCTTGCTATTGAGCAGCGTTTAGCGGCCGCGGCTTGGCGGGCCCGCAGTCAGTCAGGTTGCTTAGGCAGCCGTTCGTTGTTGAATCGCTGCATCCATTGGATCGTCGCTGCGTCGGGCAGACTTTCCAGAATCGTGCGCAGCACCTCGGGCTGCTCGTCCTGGCCAAGTTTGAACCGGCCGGACACGCTTGTCACCCGGGCCCGAAATCCGACGATTTTCTCCAGCATCTTGTGATAGCGCGGGCCTAGCTCAGCGGTGGTCCAGGGATTGGGGCGCTCGGCTTCCATGGCGTCGATCAATATGTTCAACGATGTTTGAGTGAAGCGCTCCCCGAACGCGATGTCCGCTCCGATCCGCACTTGCGCGAAGTTCCACGTCGGTGCCCAATCGCGCTTTCCGGCATGCTCCGGGCTGACATAAGCATCGGGGCCTTTGAAAAGGATCGTGGCTCGCGGGCGGCGTTTCAGCAAGGCGTGGAGCGGATTGCCAAGCATCAGATGCCCGATCAGCTCGACCAGCGCTCCCTCCTTGTCATAGCGCCCCACCAGCGGCAGCAGGCTGGCTTCGATGCCGTCAGAGCCTGCAGCACAAACCCAGGCTAGCGGATAAGTCTCGATGAGGGCACGCACATCCCCCGCCTCGAACTGCTCGAACATCGACATCGATTTTCCTTGAGAAGGGGTCAGGCCAGAAAGACGAACACGAACCAGGCGACCAACGGGCCGAGCAGCGCGACGAGCGCGCTGTAACCCAGAAGCTGGCGTACCAGTCGTTCGCGAAGCGCCTCGTCGGCATTGGCGACGACGAGCGCGCCGTTGGTCGAAAAAGGCGATGTATCGACAATCGTCGTCGAGATCGCGATCGCAGCCACCGTGCCGATCGCGCTAATCTCATGATGGTCGAGGAAGGGCACAGCAAGCGGCACAACGATGCCCAGCAGCGCCGTCGACGATGCAAATGCCGACACGATTCCGCCGAGATAGCAAAGCAGCAGAACCGCGAGCAGCGGCGATCCGATCCCCGCAATCAGTTCGCCCGCCGCGCTGACCGTGCCGACGCGTTGGAGCAGCGCAACATAGGTCACGACACCTGCGATCAACAGGACGGTCGGCCAGGCCACACGGTCGATTGCGCCCTTTTGCGAACATGGCGCGGAGACGGCGAGGAGCGCGGCCGCGACCATGCTTGCCACGCCGATGTCGACTTTGAAGATGATCGTTGCGATCGCCATGGCAGCAAGCGTCAGCAACGTCAGCAGGCGTTCTCGGGCCATCTCGGGCGACACGCTCTCGGGCATATGAGGCGCCTCGGGAGCGTCGCGAAGCAAGCGCAGGCCGCCCAGAAATAGAAAGATCAGGATCGCGACGGCGAGGTTGAAGAACAGGCTCGCGAAAAACAGCGTGAGCGGCTCCGGCGCCACGCCGTTGATCGCAATGACACCGTTGGTAATCCCGCCATAGACCGAGGTTGGCGAAAAGGCTCCGGCCTGAGCGCCGTGGATCGTCATCAGGCCCATCATCAAAGGACTTATTTGATGCCGGGCGGCAAAACGAAGCGCGACGGGGGCGACGATCGCTACAGCGGCCGGACCAAGCGCGCCGAACGAGGTGAGCAGTGCCGACGCAATGAACACCACCCAGGGCATTGCGACCGCACGGTGGCCGAACATTCGCGTCAGACCGTGGACGACCCACTCGATCGCACCATTGCGTTCGGCGATCGCGAACACAAATGTCACCCCGACCAATATGACCACCAAGTCGCCGGGGAAACCGGCGAGAACCTCCTTTGCCGAAATATCGACGAGCGTCGTGCCGACGAGAAACGCAGCCGCGAGCGCCAATAGCCCCATGTTGACGGGCCTTATCGTCGCGATGAGGAACACGAGGGCAAGTGTTCCAATCAATATCAGGTGGTCCAATTCAGTCTCCCATCGGCAGCGTCTTGCGCGCCCGTTACATTTTTACCGGGAGCGATGGGTAGGCATCGTCGCACGGGTGGCGCTCCGCGGGCGCACAAAGGCGGCCAGCTGCTGGACGGCGCGCGCAAACACGCCAGCCCGGTGTAGCTGTATGAGTTGCAAGCCACCATCGTGGCGGAAACTCGCGAACGCTGTCCGCGTGAGCCTAATCGGTGCCATGATCCTCTCCCGGCAACTTTGCGCTGCCATGCATCTCGTATACACATATTTCCATTATTGGCTATATGGTATACAACATCGGCTAGACTGCCGCCTCTCGTATCACATATGGAAGAATGATGGACCGCTCTTCGTTGTCGGAACTGCTGCAAAAATTCTCGCGTCACGGCCGGGACCTCGTGCGGCGGCATTTGCCCTTTGCTGCTAGCGGCGCCGTTGCGGCGCGTTCCCGCGCTGAAACGATAACCGACATGGCGCGCGACCTGATTTCGAATCGGGGTGAAGCTTCGGGGGTTGCGATCGCGGCGGATCTGCTCCGGCTGTATGAGACTGCCGGTGAAAGCGATCAGACCGCCTTCTTCGTCGCTCTAGCGGCAGACTTCAACCCCGACCGGTCAAGGCTCGTCGCTGCGTGGAGCAAGTTCGAGACCGACGGATGGAACGCCTATCCCGAACTCGCGCGTGCGATTGAAGCGCCTCGGCAGGAACTGTTCCGCCGCCTGAATCTGGCGCCCGGGGGCACCGCTGCACTGGTGCGAATGCGCGAACAGCTGCTTGGAATGCGGGAGTTGCCGGGCGTTGCGCTGGTCGAAACGGACCTCGCGCATTTGCTTCAATCCTGGTTCAACCGCGGTTTTCTTTCGATGCGGGCCATCAACTGGTCCTCGCCCGCTCGGTTGCTCGAACGCGTGATCGGCTATGAGGCCGTCCACCATATCCGCGACTGGACGGATTTGCGCAGCCGACTCGATCCGCCCGATCGGCGCTGTTTTGCTTTCTTTCATCCGGCCATGCCGGATGATCCGCTGATTTTTGTCGAAGTTGCGCTCACCGACGCGGTGCCGGCAAGCATACAGGAATTGCTCGCGCCGGACCGTGTGCCCTTGGCGACCAAAGATTTCACGACCGCCACCTTCTATTCTATCAGCAACTGCCAGCCGGGGCTGAGAGGCATTTCGTTCGGGCATTTTCTCATCAAGCAGGTCGCGACCGATTTGCAGCGTGAAATCCCGGGTTTGAAGCATTTCGTCACCCTCTCGCCCATTCCGGGGTTCATGCGCTGGCTGCGCAACGATGGCCCCGAACTGGCGAAGCACGCTGACGCAGACGTGGCATCGCACCGTGACATACTTATGGCGCGGGCGCTTGACTATTTCCTCGAGGCAAAGGACGCGGAGGGTCGACCGATCGATCCCGTAGCCCGGTTCCACCTCGGCAATGGAGCGCGGCTCGAGCAGCTGAACTGGATGGGCAACAGCTCCGCGAAAGGGCTTCGCGAGAGTGCGGGGATGATGGTCAATTATCTCTACGACCTGCCCGCCGTCGAGGAACTGCACGAACGGTTCGCCAATCGCGGCGCGATTCCGATCGGCAAACCGGTCCGCCAGTTGATGACGAAACTCGAGTCCCACAGCAAGTCGATGGAATTCCAAGGATGACCAACCTTTACAGCCGTCTCGCAGCAGATTTTTCGGCCGATCTCGATCGGATTTTTGCCTGGGTGCCCGACGGCCGGGTCCTGCTTTATGCCGACGTCGAGACCCAATCGGCGCGCTATGCCAATGCGCTTTGTGCCCTTGGCGTCGGGATCGGCGACCGTGTCGCGGTGCAAGTCGAGAAGAGCGCCGAGATGCTGATGCTCTATCTCGGCTGCCTTCGCGCGGGCGCCGTCTTCCTGCCGCTCAATCCCGCCTATACGATCGGCGAGCTTGAATATTTCATCGGCGATGCCGAACCGAGCCTGTTCGTTGCCGACCCGGCAGTGGCCGACAAGATTGGCGCGATCGGGAGCGGTACCGGTCTGGTCCGGGTCGAGACGCTGGGCACGGCAGGGGAGGGCACGCTCGCCGCCCTGGCGCATCAGGCGCCGCCGCGCTTTGATACGGTCGCAAGGAACGCGGACGATCTCGCGGCCATCCTCTACACGTCGGGAACGACGGGTCGCTCGAAGGGCGCGATGCTGAGCCATGACAACCTTGCATCGAACGCCTATACGCTTCGCGACCTTTGGCAGTTCACGGCAGACGATGTGCTGCTCCACGCTCTGCCGATATTCCACACCCATGGCCTTTTCGTGGCGACCAACGTCACCTTGGCATCCGGCGGCGCGATGATCTTCCTTCCGCGGTTCGAAACCGAGGCGGTTATGGCGGCGCTTCCGCGCGCCACGGTCATGATGGGTGTGCCGACATTCTATATCCGGTTGCTCGGCGAAGCCGGGTTCGGTCGCGATCTGGTCGCACATATGCGATTGTTCATTTCGGGGTCCGCGCCTTTGGCACCCGATGTGCACCGCGAATTCGAAGCGCGTGCTGGGCATGCGATTCTCGAGCGATACGGCATGACCGAGACCAATATGAATACCTCCAATCCCTATCACGGCGACCGCATACCCGGCACCGTTGGGCTGCCACTGCCGGGCGTCGATATTCGGATCGCGGATCCCGCGACGGGTAGCGAGCTTCCGCAAGGCGAGGTCGGGGTCATCGAAATCCGAGGCCCCAATGTTTTCCAGGGCTATTGGCGCCAGCCGGAGAAAACGGCCGCAGAGTTTCGCGACGGTTTTTTCATATCGGGCGATTTGGGACGCTGCGACCAACGAGGCTATATTTCCATCGTTGGCCGGCAAAAGGACCTCATCATCGCAGGCGGTTTCAACGTCTATCCTGCCGAGGTGGAAGAAGCGATCGGCGAGCTCGGTACAGTCAGGGAAGTCGCTGTGATCGGTATTCCGCATCCGGATCTGGGAGAGGCCGTCGTGGCTGTGGTGGTACCACGCGAGCCGGGGCACAACGATCCGATGGGCATATCGGGTGCGCTTGCCGATAAATTGGCACGCTTCAAGCAGCCACGACAAATCCTGTTTACGAATGAACTTCCAAAAAATGCCATGGGGAAGGTGCAAAAAGCCGAATTACGCAAGCGGCACGCGGCACTATTCTCTGGAAACTAGCGCAGCAAATTTAAGCTTTTTCGTCATTCAATACGCCTCGATCTTTCGCTGCGTCGAACGATTCTGCAAGAATTGATGGCAGCTGCTCTGACACCGGCCTCATCACTCTGATGGCAAGCGCCCTTCGGCGCGCCGTCCCAACTCCGAAGCAGATTCCTGAAGACCAGTTTGTTCGCGACAGGCTCAAAATCGCTCACTGAACCGCGCATTATCCCTCCCAAGCTCCTCCACCGGCCGCGGCCTGTGGGTTTTAAGCCGAGTCCGGGCACCGCGACCAGCCGACTAGACTGGCCTGTAGAAAACATAACTGTTTGTGTATGCGCATCCACAACGGCGACAGCTCAGTAATATATCCCATATTATCAAGGGATGTGCAGGTCCGCCGCGGACGGAACTGCATTTCAAGTTGACACATCTGTATTTTTATCTGACCTCGTTCAGCGAGATGGAGTCGAAAAAGGGGGAAGATAATGGTGCGGGCAAATATGGTACGGGTTGGGATTGGCCGCAAAACTGCTTTCTGGATCGCGGCGAGCGCCGTTGCGATTGGCGCCGTCGGTTCAGCCAATGCCCAGGTTACCACACCGACTGCCAGGCCCCGCGAAGCGCCCGCGCCCGCGGCGCCCGATATCGACACGGAACAATATGACTCGTCGGACATCATTGTCACCGCGCGCAAGCGCGAGGAGAGACTGAAGGACGTACCGATCAGCATCACCGCCTTCACGGGCGATCAACTGACAGCAATCGGCGCAGAGAACTTCGAGGACTATGCCGATCGCGTGCCCGGCCTTTCGTTCAGCACGCGCGGCCCGACCAGCAGTCGGACAGAAGGCGTAACCTTGGGCATTCGCGGGGTCAGCGGAGGTTTGAGCGACCCTCCCGTAAGCTTCTATATCGACGACACACCGGTCGGAAGCGTGAACCTCAAACTGTTCGACATCGACCGGATCGAAGTGCTCAAGGGGCCGCAGGGCACATTATATGGTGCGCGTGCGATGGGAGGGCTCATCAAGGTCGTCACCCGCAAAGCCGACCCGAGCAAATTCGAGGCGACCGGCGGGATCGAGCTGTCAAACACAAAAAATGGCGGGTTCAATTATCGCGGCGATGCTGCGATCAATCTTCCCATCGTTGCCGATCAGCTTGCGTTGCGGGTGTCTGGCTATGGCCTGTTCCGCAACGGCGTGATCGATCGTTTGCCCGGCGCGCAGAATCTCCCTGCTCCCTATCCAACGAGCCTGCCCGGAAGCGGCCTGATCAAGAATGAGGATGATGAGACGACCTACGGCGGACGCGCGTCCCTCGCTTATACGCCCGACAGCGGCCTCCGTATCACCCTCGGCTATATCTACGAGAAAGCCCGGCTGGATGGCCGCACGGAGTGGGATCTGCCGCTGAGCAATTCCCTTGATCGACCGCTGACAAATGGCGGCTTCGCCGCCGAACCGAGCGAGGCCGAGTTCAACAACGCTTCGCTCGCGATCAACTATGACTTCGGCGACGTCGCGTCTCTTACGAGCAACACCTCCGGGACATGGTACAGGACGGTCAACAACGAGGACTTCACCTATTTCCTCAAATCAACGCTCGCCGGCTTCGGAGCGGGCTGGGACACGCCGTCGGTGAACATCACCAAGACCCGCCGAAATGTGTTCACGCAGGAATTACGCCTGGCGTCGCTGGGCCGCCACACGATCGACTGGCAAGTCGGTCTTTTCTATCAGCATTCGCGCCAGACCGGGACCTTCTACTGGAATGCACCCGGCGTCGCGGATGTGCTCAACGATGCCTTGGGATTCCAATTTGCGACGAATGATCTGCTGATCGATCAGCGCGGCGTGACAACCACCCGCGAGTATGGCGCGTTCGCGGAAGTTAACTGGAATATTTCCAGCGAGCTGACGGCGAGCGCGGGTGCGCGCTACTTCAAGAATAAATTTCACAACACCGACCTGCGTGCGGGACTGTTCGGATCGCCCGCGAGCGATTTGTCGTCCGATAGTGATGGGATCAACCCGCGTTTCGCACTGTCGTACAAGCCGAGCAGAAACCTCCACTTTTACGCATCGGCCACGAAAGGCTTTCGCCGCGGCGGCGCGAACAACGTCGTCGCGATCCCGCCATCATGTAACGCCGAAATTCAGGCGCTCGGATACAGCAGCGCTCCGGCAACCTTTGAGTCCGACAATTTATGGCAGTATGAGCTGGGCGCGAAGGGCGGCACGGCAAACGGCGCCCTCACATTCGAAGCGGCCGCGTTTCACACCGATTGGCGGAATAAGCAGCAGAATATTTTCCTTCCGCAGTGCGGCTTTAGCCTCGGCGCGAACATTGGGCGCTCCACAATCGAAGGGTTTGAGATTGCGACCACGCTTCGCCCGTCCGAGCGATTTTCGGTCGACCTCACTTTAGGATATCTGGATGCGCGTGTGGCCGAGGATACGCCGCAGGCCAATTCCTTCAAAGGGGACCACTTGCCGTTGACTCCGCGCTGGACCGCCACGACGGGGGTTGCATATGAGGCCCCATTGTCGGATCGTATTTCCGCATTCGGGCGCGCCGATCTCGTTTTCCGCGACAAGTTGATCGAGCCAACCACAAATCAGACACTTGAAGACTTCGCCACCGTCAATTTGCGGGGCGGGGTCAAGTTCGACGATTATACAGTGACTCTCTTTGTGGACAATCTGACCAATAAGCTTGGGCAACTCGACGCGGTAGGCAGCGGCCTGCTTATCGGGCAAACCGGGGGGCTACGCGTGCACACGCTGACGCCGCGCACCATAGGCGCAGAGCTTCGGGTCAATTTCTAAGGTCGTCCCGCAATTGACGTCCGCTCGGCGGGTTAAACGCCGGACATCCCTACGGGCTTGCCTGTCGCGGTGTCCGGCGCGATCATTTCCCAGCGTCGGCCGGCAAAGGCGTCTCACGGTAGAGACGGCCACAGAGCGCACTGAGATAATCCTCGAGTTCCTCCCGCCGCGCTTTCTTGGTCTGCTGCTCGTGCAGCCGCATGCCATAATATCCGATCTGGTGGAAATAGTAGATGCGCGCACGCATTGAAGCTTCCTTGTTCTCGTAACCGAGCGTTTCGAGAAGGACGGTGACATCGGCCATGCGCTGTTTGTCGACACGGCGAACGGCGCGGGCGGCTTTGGTTGAATTGCGCGCCCAGTCTCGAACAGCAAGGTCAAGCTCCGGATTGAAGTGTCGCTCGTCTTGCAGGCGTGATGACATCGAGATGATCGCCAACTTCGCCTCGGCGGGCGTAGTCGGCGGTTCGTCCAGCGATATGAATAAGTTCGTTTCTTCCCACCGCTTCAGCAGGCAGTCGAGTAAGTCTTCGCGATCCTTGAAATAGTAATAAAAGCTGCCACGCGTCACCCGGATGCGCCGAGAAATACGGTCGACCTTGACTTCCGACGCGCCGGATTCGATCAGCATGGCCTCCGCGGCTACAATCCAATCTTCTGCCGAAGCCTTCGTAGCCCTGCCAGTCATGCGCCCTCCCGAAATGCTTGACGGCCCTATCCCGTTCGAACGGTCTTTTCCAGCGCGTTAACGCAGCGGCGCCGCTGCAGCGGGAAGACTCTAGAGGCAGCACCAGATCAGCGGAAGATATGCCGGGCCACGGCCTCGAACGGCCTCCGCTTCAAGTTGAGGGTCGGCGTCAGGAGGATGTCGTAATCCTCCGTACCTCAATGGCTTGCACAATTGACGCGCCGACTCTCAGAGATGGGGGTTCGATTCCTGCGCTCCAGGGTGGCATACAGGCATTGCTTCTCGCGGCAAAGGACACGCGCCGCGCGAGGGCGACTTTCGAAGCGCGCTAGCTAAGCCGGAACCGCCCTCCAGCAGACAGGTGGGGCAGGTGAGGGCGTCTGATGAAGCGAGCGGCACGATCGAGGACACGCTACCGCTATCCGCAATTGGCGGCAAGACAGCCGTTTCGACTAGTCCTCCATGTCGGCGCACAGCGTTCGAGCCGCGCGAAGCATCAAGATGCCACTCGGGATAAAGGTGAACATGACGGTCATCAATGCGAATCGCAGCCCGTCGGCTGGTCCGTAATCTTGCGCAAACCAGTCGCTGAGCGAACCAGCGATCACCGGTCCGAGGCCAAGGCCGATCAGGTTGGCGAAGAAGAAAGCGATCGCCACTGCCATCGCCCGTCGCGCGGTGCCGCAGACGGCATGCAAAGCGGAGAACATCGGCGGAATGACTCCCGTTAGGAATATGGATGCGAGAAATAGGGCGCCGGCCATGATTGAAAGATTGGGCGCCATGAAGGCCACCTCGTATAGCGGCAAGGCGAGGATCAGACCCCACCCAGGGAGTCGCGCGGTCCACGCGATATCGCGCTTGGCCAGATGATCGGTGAGGATGCCGCCGCCGATATTGCCGACGATTGCGCCGGCCGCCGACAATCCGCCGAACAGGGCTCCAGCCTCCGAAACACTGAGGCCGTGGACCCGCATCATGAAAGAGGCGGTGAAGAGGAGGGCTCCATAGGCCATCAGGAAATAGAGGACCATGGCGCCGATGACGTTGCGGTATGACGGCTTTTCGAACAACGCGCGGAAGGTTGCGGTAACTGGTTCCTGGCTTTGCGCCCGGATCGCGAATTGGGGCAGATGCCGCGGCTCTGCGAGCAGGAATCGCGTCGTCAGGGCCAGCAGCAGGCCGGGCAGCCCGACAATGAAAAAGGCGGCGCGCCAGCCATAATGCTGGGCGATCCACCCCCCCGCGACGAGGCCGATCACATAGCCCGCCATCGAGCACATCATGTAGACCCCAATGGCCTTGGAGCGGCGATCGGGCGGATAATAATCCGCAATCAGGCTTTGCGCGGGAGGGATGGCGCCCGCTTCGCCCATTCCGACGCCCACTCGGGCCAGCGCAAGCTGCCAGAAATTCTGCGCCATCCCGCACAAGACCGTCATCAGGCTCCAGACCGTCAGCGATATTGTGATGATGAAGCGCCGGTCGCCGCGGTCCGCCCACCGCGCCACGGGAATGCCGAGCGTCGCGTAGAATAAAGCGAAAGAAATGCCGGAAAGGAGCCCGAGCATCGTATCGGAAACACCGAATTCCTGTTTGATCGGCTCGAGCAGTACGCCGATGATATTGCGATCGACATAATTGGAGGTGCCGACCAGAAACAGGACCAGCAGAAAGACGCCGCGCTGACGGCCGGAATACAGATCCCAGCTCCTGGCGGTACCGCCCGGAGAGGGGGCAGGACGCTCGGCCCGTGCTACGTCGCTCATCCCGTTTCCTTGCAATTCATGTTTTTCAGAAAATGTTTCAGACCGTCTGGTCGCGAAAATCACTTGCAAGTCAACGAAGCGACGACCGCTACGGCCGGGATGGAACCTGTTTTGGCGGTGCGCGAAAGCCTTTTGGCGATACTCGAAAGCCGGTTGGCCTATGTCCTGGGAGAGCATCTTGTCGTCCGAATGGAACACCGGAAGAGAGAGCGTGCGGATCATCTGGAGGGGGACATATGGACAACGATAATGCTTCGACGGCTGCGCCGGGCCGTGCACCTGTCGTTCGGCCGGGGACCGAGCAGTGGGACGTGACGTCCACGACGACGGGCCGCACCTATCGTATTTTTGTCTCCATGCCGGAGGACATTCTTCCACCGCCTCCGGGTGGCTATCCGGTGGTCTATGTCACCGATGCCGATTATATATTTCATACGGCTGCCGACACGCAGATGATGCTCAGCATCGGCATGCAGGCAAAGCCCGCGATCATTGTCGGAATCGGATACGGCACGGGCGTCATGGCGGCGACCGTGGCGCGCTTTACCGATCTGACCCCGACACCGCCCGGCGAGACCGTCGCTGCTTCCATCGAAGCCGCGCCGATGTTCGAGGGAGCCAGTTTTGGGGGAGCGGAAGGCTTCTACCGCTTCCTGAGCGAAGAGCTGAAGCCCCAGATCGATGCCATTTACAGCACCGACAAAAGTGACAGCACGCTCTGCGGCCATTCGCTGGGCGGCCTGTTCGCCCTGCACGTGCTGTTCAACCATCCAGAGGCCTATAGTGCCTATGTGATCGGCAGCCCGTCGATCGTCTGGAATGACGGCGAGATCCTCAAAGGCGAAGCCAAGCTGGCTGCATCGCTGGCGAGCGGAAACGTCATGCCCCGGGTGCTTCTAACCGCTGGTGGGCTCGAGGAGACGGCGGACAATAATCCGACGCTTCCGCCGGGCATGACGCGCGAGCAGCTGGAGGAGATGCTGCGGACTGCAGGGGTAATCAGAAACATCGAAGCGCTGGCCGAACGCCTCAGGACGATGAATGGTCCAGCCGGTTGCGAGGTGGAAACCTTTGTCTTCGACGGCGAAACTCATATCAGCGTGATGGCGCCCCTGTTCAGCCGCGGTTTGCGCTTCGCCTTGAAACCGTAGAGCGTCAAAGACGCTGGCCCGGCGCGATTTAGAGAGATGAAGAGATGCGTCGGCTGCATTGCCGCACAACGTAACTTTTCACCCGCCTTCATTCGAAGTTAGAGCGATGCCGTGCTTTATTGTCGCGGACATAAAGACGCTCATATCGGCGCAAGTTCTTCTTCTGAAATCGATGCTCGCTGTAGCGCACCGTCTATCAAGCTGAGCGTGCTTGCAAAGAAGTGCCGGCTTTCTGCCGATCGTTTGAGGGGTGGCCCCGCTTGCGGAGCTCCGAAGGAGTGGCGCCGAAATGACGCTGCACCGCCACCGAAAAACTGGACGCGCGATTGTAGCCGACGGCGTAGGCGATCTGGGAAATCGAAACGTTGCGCTCGTTTAGCATGGCCAGGGCCTGCTGCATCCGCAGGTCCTGAATATAGTCGAAGACCGATTGGCCGAGGATCTGACGGAAACCCGTGCATAATCCGCTGCGGCTCAGGCCTACTTCGTGCGCAAGATCCTCGAGCGACGGCGGCGCCACGAAATTGTCCATCAGAAGACGCTGCGCTTTCATAACGCCCCGAGCGGTCAACCTTGTCGTATCGGACGATCCAAAACTCTCGCTATGTTCCAGCGCCTCGATGGCCTGGCACAGGATTTCCACGGCCTTCGACTGAAGGAACAAGCGACGGCGGAATCCTTCGAGCTTGCTGGCATGGACGTCCTCAAGACAACGCAGCAGGGCCGTGTCCAATGGGAGCGTGAGTGCAACGGTTTGCTCCAGCGAACCTTCGAGGAAAGACTGGAGCACGGCCGGCAACTCGTGCTCGCCACCAGAGTAGAGCGCTTTCAATGACTCACGATGGATAAACACGCATACAAAGCGTGTACGTCCCGCGACCGTGGCTTCGGTATCGGGGGCGCCGGCCGGTTGAATTAAAATGGCGGTGTTTGGCCCGTCAAGACTTAACGCGTCATCATGCGGCGATCCATATTCGAAATCGCCGTTGCTCGTCATGTAAATCCGCAAGGTGTCGGGGAATGACATATGCACCAGTTGCGGGGTGCCGAATTCCATATCGCCGAAGGTGACGAGGAAGCCGTCTGCGAGACCGCAAAATTCATAGCGTCCGCTTCTTAAAAACCGGCTGCGCCTGCAAAAATGCAAGGGGTCGCTCGGCGGTACGATACCTTCCCATAACTCGACCGCGCCTTCCATCGGGTCGATGGCGGACTTTCCGGGTGAATGTCGAGCATATGAGTTTGCGGCTTCGCCAGCAGAATATGGGAAAGGCCCCGAGACTGGGGCGGAAAAAAAGGCCGGCTCCTGGGCAGCCGCTCGCGACTGCGTGGCACTCCGCTCGCCCCCCTTGATCATTGGAATGGCAGTTGTGGAAGATCGCATTGCCGGGACTCCATTGGCTGGTCGGCGCATCCTAACCCCTTCGCTTGGTGCATTCGACGCGAAATGATGCTCCAGGTCAACAAATCGATTGCCCGAGCCCAGGTTGCGAAAGCCATTTGGCGGCGCTCGAAAGCCTTTTGGCCACGTTCGAAAGTGGTGCGGCCTATATCCTGAGCAGTCCGGTGTCATAAAGGCGCAACGTCTCTGACCCCGGCCACCATATCGGGAGCTGGGGATATGCGCGACAAGGCTATGTTGATCGAGAAGATCCTGCTGAGGTCCGCGACAGGACCCATGAATATGGTTTGTCGCGCGCCGGCGAGCCTGCTTGCACAGCCTCTCCCGGCGATCCGGCATTCAAACCCGCTCTGCAATATAGAGGCAAGCCTCGGAGCTCGCCGACCGCCCAACTGGACGGGGAGGCGGCGGTCGCTTTTCCCGCGACTGGCAGGAAATTCATCAACCTCATTGTTCGAAACGATTTAACGAATGATCTTGCTGGAAAACGCGCGAATTTTTGACGGCGTAAGCGATGAATGTGCCGAGGGCATGTCGGTGCTGATAGAGAATGGCCTCATTCGCGAGGTCTCCGATCGCCCGATCAAGGCCGGTGACGCGCAGCGGATTGACGTTGCGGGCAAGACGCTGATGCCGGGTTTGATCGACCTGCACATTCACGCTTACTTTTGCGACCTGAATGCCAAGGTCGTCGACGGCCGCGATGCACCCTACCGGACGGCGCATGCCGTCAAGAAGCTCGGGCACGCGCTCGATTGCGGCTTCACCACCGTTCGCGACATTGGCGGCGGCGATTATCCGCTGGCTTCGGCACTTGCCGACGGGCTGATCCGCGGGCCACGCTTCTTCTACGCTGGCAAGGTCCTGTCGATGACCGGTGGTCATGTCGACTATCGCACGCCCACCGAAATGCACCACACTCACGGCTATTGTTCGTGCGGATCGATGAACTGGGGCGGCGTCGTGGTCGACGGCGTCGACGAATGCATCAAGGCCGCGCGTGAGGAACTGCGCCGCGGTGCTCATTGCATCAAGATCACCGCGTCGGGCGGGGTGATGTCGCCGAGCGATCCGATGTGGATGAACCAGTTTCGCGAGGACGAGATCCGAGCAATCGTGGGCGAAGCCGCCGAGCGTCGAACCTATGTGTCGGCGCATTGCCATCCGGTCAGCGCGATCCGCCGCTCGATTGAATTCGGCGTTCGCTGCATCGAGCATGGGACGCTGATCGATGCCGACACAGCGCGATTCGTCGCTGAATGCGGCAGCTATGTGGTGCCCACGATGTCGGTGATTTTCGTGACGATGGAGATCGGCGCGAAACTGGGCATGACGCCCGACAGCATGACAAAGCTCAAGGTTGCAGCGGATGCGGCAATTGAGGGGCTCCAGCACATGCGTGATGCCGGGGTGAAGATGGGGTTTGGCACCGACCTGCTCGGTGCGACCTACGACCAGCAGTGCCGTGAATTCGAGTTCCGAAGCGAGGTCTTCACGCCGCTGGAGATGCTGCGCCAGGCCACGTCGATGGGCGCCGAGATTTTAATGCAGGAAGGCATGCTCGGCTGCGTCAGCCCCGGGGCTTACGCCGACCTGATTGTCGTCGATGGCGACCCGCTCAAGGATATCGGGCTGCTCGCCGCGGATGGCCGCAAGCTCGATCTGATCATGCGCGCTGGCGAGATCGTAAAGAACAGACTGAATTAGACCCGGCGCCGCGCCGGCATGGAGCAAAACAATGAATGCTGTCGGAGAGATATCACCACGCCCGGGCTTGCCGGGCGAAGCGCGCAAGGTGCTCGATAGCCGATTGGGGGAACGCGTCAGCTATTCCGAGGCGGTTCGTTCGCAGCATGGTCATAGCGAAACCCACTTCGCGTCGTGCCTGCCGGACGCGGTCGTCTTCGCGGAAAGCACAGAAGAGGTCATTTTCGTTGTCCGCCTGTGCGCGGCGCATGACATCAAGCTTACGGCTTATGGCGCCGGTACCTCGATCGAGGGAAGCGCCCTCCCGATCGCCGGCGGCATCTCGCTCGACATTAGCCGAATGAACCGCGTCCTCAGCGTTAATGCCGACGATTTCGACGTGACCGTCGAGCCCGGCGTGACGCGCATCGCGCTCAACAACCATCTTCGCGATCAGGGTCTGTTCTTTCCCGTCGATCCCGGTGCCGATGCGACGATTGGCGGCATGGCGTCGACCCGGGCGTCGGGAACCAACGCCGTGCGCTACGGCACGATGCGCGAGGCCGTCCTCGGCCTGCGCGTTGTCACCGCCGATGGCCGGGAGATCCGTACCGCGCGCCGCGCACGGAAATCGGCGGCCGGCTACGACCTCACCCGTTTGTTCGTCGGCGCGGAGGGCACGCTCGGCATCATCACCGAGGTGACGCTGCGCCTCCATCCGATCCCCGAGGTGATTACTTCGGCGGTGTGCAATTTCGAGACGCTGGAAGGCGCCGCGACCACGGTGATCCAGGCGATCCAGCTCGGTGTTCCGATCGCACGCGCTGAGATCCTCGACGACATGCAGATGCGCGCGGTCAATCTCTGGGGAAAGCTCGATTATCCCGAGCAGACGACCTTGTTCTTCGAGTTCCACGGATCGCAGGGATCGGTCGATGAGCAGGTCGCAACGGTGGCTGAACTCGCCGCGGCCAACGGCGGCGGCGAGTTTGCATGGTCATCGCTGGCAGAGGAGCGCTCGCGCCTCTGGAAGGCGCGTCACGAGGCTTATTACGCCACGGTCGGTTTGCGCCCAGGCGCGGTTGGCTGGGCGACCGACGTATGTGTACCGATCGGGCGACTGGCAGAGTGTATTTCCGAGACGAAACGCGATCTCGCTGCCGTTTCGGTACCGGCGACGATTTGTGGCCATGTCGGTGACGGCAATTTCCACGTCATCTTTTCACTCGACCCGAACGCCCCGCTCGAATGGAAGGAAGTGGAGGCCTTTAACGCGCGGTTGATTGCGCGGGCGCTGTCGATGGACGGCACCTGCACCGGCGAACATGGCATCGGTCTCGGCAAGCAGGACGCGTTGGTCGACGAAGTTGGCGAAGCCGTTGATGTCATGCGCCTGATCAAGCGTGCGCTCGATCCGCGCGGGATGTTCAATCCCGGCAAGATCTTCACTGCGGACTGATGGCTCTGCCGTTTCTGGTCTTCGTGAGGAATCCCGCCACGCGGGAAGGGGAGAGCTTTGTTCTGGCCGCAACGGGAGTAGCCGGGATCTGACCGTGCATATCAGGGAAAATCGGCAAAAGCCGGCAAAACAGAAGATGGGAAGATGGAAATGCGAATTCACATGAACGCGATACTGTTGGCAGGATTTTGTTCCCTGCTGCCGGACCCTGCAATGGCCCAGGTCGCCGCGCAAGCAGACCCGGTCGGTGACGCCGCGATCGAAGACGATGGTGCAGCCTCGAGCGGCGAAATTGTGGTCACGGCACGCAAGCGGTCCGAGCGCCTGATCGAAGTTCCCGCGACGATCAATGTTTTCTCGTCGAAGGATTTGGCGCCTTCGGGAAATTTCACCATCAACGATCTGTCGACCAAATTGCCAAACTTCTTCATTACGTCCCCGCGTGCCACACGGATTTCGGTTACGATGCGCGGGCTTGGCGTGCCGGGCGTCGGGCTCTACATCGACGGCGTTTATCAGCCTTCGGACGTGGCCTTTGCCATTCCCCTGTTCGATCTTGAGCGCGTTGAAGTGCTCAAAGGGCCCCAGGGGACGCTCTACGGGCGCAACGCCTACTCGGGTGCGATCAGCTACGTCACGCGCGCGCCGACGAACGAGTTCGAAGGCGAGGTCAACGCCGAAGCCGGCAATGCCGGGACCATGCGCGGTTCGGCAACTATTGCCGGTCCGATCGTCAAGGACCTGATCACGGCGCGTGTTTCGGGGGCAATTCAGCGGCGCTCGGGCTTTCGCAACTTCAGCGATGGCAGCAATGCGGATCGGGATAATTATGAGGCCCTCAGCGGCCGCGTAATGATCGAGCCGGCAAGCAATCTGACGGTCGATCTCAAATATACCTATGTGAACAAGCTTGGACCGTCCTTCCTCTACCATCAGGTTGCGGACATCAACGACAAGCGCGGCCGTCTGCTGCTGACGCCGGTCTTCGGTCCCGCGACCGGCGTCCTCGCCGGCAGCCGTCCCCAAAGCCGACTTCGCAGTAACAGCTATTCGGGAAAGATCACTTTCTCGGCAGAAACGTTCGATCTGATCAGCACGACGGCCTACAACAAATTGCACTTCAGCGACACGTACGACGTGGATCTGAACACGCCGGACAATTTCGTCGCGCGGGGGACGGGCGCGCTGCGGGATTTCAGCGAAGAGGTGCGGATTCAATCGACCGGGAATGGCCCCTTCAAATGGCTTGTCGGCGGATATTATAATCGCGGAGCCAATGGAGATTGCTCTGACTGCGGCGGTCTCTTCGGAGGCATTGCGCTCGGAAGCCGATCGATCGCGCAAGCGGTGCCGCCGGTCTTCTACCGCGCGTTGGCCGCCTTCACCGACCTCGAATACAAGATCGGCGATCATCTCGTGATCGGGGCGGGAGCGCGCTACGACGATCTCAAGCAGGAACTCAGGCCGGCAATGGGGTCTTCTTTGAAGGGCCGCTTCCATGGCTTCCAGCCCAAAGTGACCGCTCGCTACCTTTTCAATCCGGACACCCAGATATATGCCTCAATCACGAAGGGCTTCACCCAGGGCGGTTTCAACTCTTCGCTGGTCGGTACCGGCAGCCCGCTCGCGACCTATCCGAACCAGCGACTTTGGCAATATGAGACCGGCGTCAAAACCAATTTCGACGACCGCCGTGGCAGCCTTTCCGTCGCCTTGTTCTACATCGATGCACAGTCGTTCAACGCGGCTGCGACCGTTCCGACGCCAATCGGGCCGCGCGTAGTCCAGGTTTCGGTCGGCAAACTCGAATCCTATGGCGTTGAAGTCGACGCGTCGTACCGCATCATTCCCGAACTGGTGGTGGACTTGAGCGGCGGTTACAATCGTGTCCGTCCGACCGTCCTCTCGCCGACCATCGCGCCGGGTGTCGGCAATGTCGGCGAGCAGTTCCAGCGCGCGCCCAAATGGAGCTATCGTCTCGCCGCGACCTACACGCAGCCATTGTCGGACGATGTGTCATTCGAGCTGAACGGGGCAGTCAATGGCGTCGGTTCGACGCACTTCTGCGGCGAGGCGCAGGTGTTCGGCCCGTGTCCGACACGTAATGCCTATACGCTGGTGGACGCGAGCGCATCGATTGTCTGGTCACGCTACCGGATCTCGCTGTTTGCCAAAAACCTGCTCGACAAGACGTACGCGACAGACTTCCTGGCGGGAACGGCCCTGGCGCAGTTCGGAGCCCCGTCCGCTGGTTCGGTGTATGGTGATCCACGGTACTGGGGCGTGCGCGCCAGCGCCAAGTTCTGATGCCATTCGAGGACCGAGCGAGGGGGCGGCCACGGTTGGATGGCAACCCGTCGCAGAGGGCCGGATTCGAGCGAAGTCTTCGAAGCCCTGCGGTTAAGAACCGCGTCTTGGAGAATGCGCACCGTCATCGGTCATTGCCGAACCAAGGGGACGAATTGTGATTGATCGGAGAAAATTCATGGAAAGCGGCCTGAGCGTCACGGCCGTGCTTGGCGCAACGCAGCTCGATGCCGGGATGGCGCATGCAAAGGAGGGTGGCCCGATCCAGTCGAAGGGTTCACCCTGGCCCCTCAGGGACAGTCAGGCATTCGAATTTCGATCGAAAGCGGTTGGCGACACAATGGCAGTTGGCGTCTGGTCCAGCGTCCGGCCGGGTCCATCCGGGTCGGATGCCAAGCCGGTGCCGGTGGAGTTGGTTTATGTCCTCGATGGGTCGTTCGCCCTCGCGCTCGCCGCGGCAGCGTGCAGGCTGCTCAGCGCCGATCTGGTCAATCCGGGATTTCCCCCCGTCTTGTTGGTCGGGCTCGACTATCCTGAAGATAGGCCGAACGCGCGCACCCGCGATTATACCATGAAGGATTCGGTTCCCGAATATATGGGCAAGTTGCTGGGGGCGGGAACCCCGCAGACGACCCCGGGAGGCGCCGATCGGTTTCTTGAGTTTCTGGAGAGCGAACTGGATCCGTTCATACGCTCAAAATATAATATAAAAGAGGGGCCTGCCGGGATAATCGGAGACTCGTTCGGCGGAACCTTCACCTTCTACGCGTTTCTGCGGCAGTCCAGGCTCTTTAATCGATATTGGCTGGGAAGTCCGGGTATTTTCGAAACCGCGACCGACTATGTCGCGCAGTTCGAGGAATGTCTGAAAGGCTCGCTCGCCCGTCCGACCAAAATGTTCCTTTCGAGCGGCACCAAGGAGATGGCCGGAGGGGTCAGCTTCTATGAAGAGCTTGGCAGAAGCTTTAACAGGATTGTGAGTGCCTTGCGGAGAAACCCGTCCGACGACCTGACATGGTCAGCCAAGACGTACGACGGCTACACGCATACTTCGGTTCTCATGCCGGCTCTAAACGATGCTCTAATCTATCTTTACGGCAAGAACTCCGCATAAACCTGCGTCTGTCTGATGCGCCGACAACCGTTCGGCACGGCGCGCCGCCGGCGGCGGTTCGCTCGCGGATCAGTCGGAGTGATGCTGAAATTCGATGCGCTCGGGCGCGACGAGCATCTTGTCGTCACTATGTGTTGCCAAGGCCCCGCGACACGCACTTGGGTGTCAGGGCGCTCCGTCTTCGCTGATAAGCCGCCGGCGCATGGCCCGGAGTGCCGCCCACACGGCGAGGATGACTAAGGGCGTTGCCAAGCCAAGCAGAGACGTCGACGAGATGTTGCCCAACAAATGCTCCGCTGCCTTGACCGGGTAGGAAATCAATCCGAGCAAATAGTAGCTGATCGCGACCGCAGACAGCCCTTCCACAAGATGTTGAAGCCGCAGTTGCATCCGCGTACTTCGTTCCATCGACGTGAGGAGCCGCGCATTCTGGTTTTCGATGTGAGTGTCGATGCGCGTGCGCAACAGGCTGGTGAACTGCGATGCCCGTCCGTTCAACAGCGCGAGGCGTCGCGACAGTGATGCACAGGTGCGTACCGCGGGGTTGAGTCGACGGCTCGTGAAGTCCGTCAAAGACTGGAAACCTTTAATCGGCTGTGACCGCAGTTCCTGCAGTCGTTCAGCGGCGATCTCGGCGTAGGCGGCGGTGGCACTCATGCGAAAGTCGGTTTCAGCAGCGATCGAAAGCAGCTGTTCGCTGTGCGCGGTCAGTGCCGCCAGCAAATCATCGTCCCGCTGTTCGCCATTCAACAACGACCGTCCGGTTTCGCTCAACGCCAGTTCGATTTCGTCCAGTCTGGTCCAGGCGGACCGCGCCGCCGCCAGTCCGATCAGGGCAAGATTGCGATAATTTCCCAACTCCTGGAGACGCTGGACGCAGCTCGTCACCTCGGTTGCCGGCAAGCAATTTGCCGCGATCACGATGCGGCCATAGCCGTCCGCATGGATCTGGAAGTCACTCCAGATCCTTGCGCCGCCAGCGACGTGACAGGAAACCAGGTGGGATTGCCGAAAGTTGGCGGCAGCCACCGGGCCCCGCGCGTCCTCGTCGCTTTCCACGACGATGAGCCGGGTCGCACGGATCACCGAACCGGGCACCGTTTCTGCCCAGGCGAGGGCGGCGGCGCCGTCTGAGGTCGAGGGGCGATCCCAACCAATGCCACGCGCGACCGTTCCGACCATCGTGACTGTTACCGTACTTGCCTCGCTGTGCCGCTCCCACGATGCGCCGACGTCAGGCGACCAGCGGCCTTCCCGATGCCGCTCGCTGATCTTGTCGCACAGGCCGGGAAGGGCAGCTATCGCCAACTGCTCTTCTGCATTGTCATGGCGATCGACGATGCGCACGAGCTGAACGAGCTGCGCCGGCAGCCTGAACTCGGGAAAACGTCGAAGGTGCATTTCGCCCACGACGTCCCGACGTTGCGAATGTTCGGCGAAGCGCGGCGCCTCCGTCACGTCAGGCTGACCCCGCGCTTGTGCCGCCCGCCCTCCGAAGCTCCCACTTCCGCTGCTTTTTTGCGGCTGTGAGCGTGTTGCGAAGGAGGCAGGCCACCGTCATCGGGCCGACGCCTCCGGGCACCGGCGTGATCGCGGCGGCATGGCTCAGTTCGACGAACGCGGTGTCGCCAACGAGGCGGGAGTCAAGGCCGGGCGTGCCGATCCGGTTGATGCCGACATCGATCACGACGGCGCCGGGCTTCACCCAGTCGCCGCGAACAAGACCGGGACTGCCGGCTGCGGCGACCACGATGTCCGCCGACCGGACAATCTCGGCAAGGCCGCGCGTCGCAATATGGGTGACGGTCACCGTGCACTCTCGTTCGAGTAGCAACATGGCCACGGGTTTGCCGACGATATTCGATTTGCCGATGACAACCGCTTTCAATCCGCGGAAATCCTCGATCACAGTGTCAAGGAGCAGCATGCACCCAAGCGGCGTGCAGGGTACAAGCCCTTCTGTACCGATCGAAAGCCGGCCGACATTCACCGGGTGGAAGCCATCGACATCTTTCAGCGGTTCGATCGCATCGAGAACGCGGTTCGCACGAATATGCGGCGGCAGCGGGAGCTGGACGAGAATGCCGTGGACCAGCGGATCGGCGTTGAGGTGGGCGATTCGTGCGAGCAGTTCGGCCTCGCTTGTTTCGGTGGGGAGCCGGTGTTCGAACGAATGAAACCCGACCTTGCGGGTCTGCGCCAACTTCCTGCCCACATAGACGATGCTGGCAGGGTCTTCGCCCACTAGGACCACGGCCAGCCCGGGGAGGGTGCCGCCGGCAGCCGCCAATTCGCTGACGCCGGAGGCGACTTCAGCGAAGATCTCCGCAGCGATCGCCTTACCATCGATAATCGTCGCCACCAGCTCAGTCCGTGAACACGACGGTTTTCTCGCCGTTTAGCAGCACGCGGTCGGCCAAGTGGTGGCGGACAGCGCGGGCGAGTACGCGCCGCTCGATATCGCGGCCCTTGCGAACGAGCGCTTCGGGAGAATCGGCGTGACTGATCTGTTCGACATCTTGCGCGATGATCGGGCCTTCGTCGAGGTCGGCGGTCACATAATGCGCGGTTGCGCCGATCATTTTTACGCCGCGGGCATGCGCTTGGTGATAGGGCTTCGCGCCTTTGAAACCGGGTAGGAAACTATGGTGGATGTTGATGCACCGCCCCGACAGAAAAGCCGCCAGATCGTCCGACAAAATCTGCATATAGCGAGCGAGCACAATCAGTTCGGCGCCGCTGTCGGCAACCACCGCCTTGATGCGAGACTCCTGCTGCGCCTTAGTCTCGCGGGTGACCGGAAAATGATGGAAGGGCACGCCGCCGAGGTCGAGCCCTGCGAACGTCTCGCGCGGGTGGTTCGATACGATGCCCACGACGTCCATCGGCATCTCCCCAATGCGCCAACGATAAAGGAGGTCGGCGAGGCAGTGGTCAAACTTGGAAACGAGAATAAGGACTTTGCGGCGTGCCTCCAACGGACGGATAGACCAGTTCATCTCATCGACTTCGGCGAGCCCTCGGAACCGTTCCGAAAGCATCGGAAGCTTGTCTTCGGCCAGCGTGAACAGCACGCGCATGAAGAAATTGCTGGTTTCCTCATCCTCGAACTGGCCAGCCTCGCGGATGTTTGCACCGGTTTCGAAGAGAAGGCCGGTCACCCGGCTGACGACCCCGGGGTGATCGGGACAGGACAAGGTCAGAATATACAGGATGTCGCTCATAAATGGCTCGCTATGTTTGGAATTTGAGAAAAGAGCGGCCGGCCGCCGTCGCCGGGTGCCTTCAGCCGAACTCGACGACAGCGTCGGCAAACCAATGTTGGAGATAGTGGCGGACGCTGAAATCGAAGATCAGCCGGTATCCGTCGAGGCCCGACGGCTGATCGATGATCGCGTTGGTCTGCGCAAACAGCGTCATCGCCGACCGGTCTGCCGCGGGCAGCGTCCGGTAAAGATCAAGGGACGTCCCCTTAGCGATCAGGTCTGCGGCCGCAGGACCGGAAACCTCGAATACGCATCGGCCATCGCCGACGCTGACGCACAGCGCCGCCGCCGCGTCCGTCGCGGCCTCCTCGATCGCGCTGGTCGGTGCCGTGTCGCCGACGATCAGCCATTCGTCAGGACCTATCCACATGACGCGCACCGCGCCGTCCACTGCCTGGTTCGGCTCCGTAGGCAATGCGGTTCCGATCAGCGCGCCAAGTCGCGCGAGGTCATCGCGCGAGGGGTGGCGCAAGCGCAGGATGGTGAGACGGGGCGGCGGCACGATCTCGCGGACGGCAACCGGCTTATGGGTCGTCTCAGCCATTGAAACGCGTTCCTTCGGGGTCGTAAAGTGTTGGTTTGACAATTGTCGCCGAGAAGCCCCGCCCGTCATGCGTGAGCTCGACCCTCTCGCCGATCCGGTTCGACCCGCCATGAACCATCGCCATGGCGACGCCGCGGCCGAAGATCGGACTGAACGCGCTCGACGTCACGAACCCGTCGCTGATACGATCGGTAGCGCTGCCACGCACCACATGTGCGCCGATCGGGAGCGCCTTAGGGCCATCTGCCTGCAGCCCGACCAGTTGAAGACGTTCGGGGCTTTGGTGATGTTCAAGCATCAGGGATCGCTTGCCGGCGAAGTCGCCTTTGCGCCGCAAGACATGATCCCATCCGACATTGAGCGGCGTGCTCGTCCCGTCGGTATCAGCTCCCGGATGAAGGAAGCCCTTTTCGAGGCGGAGCAAATTCCAGGCATCGATGCCGATTGGGGTCAGCTTGTGGCGCTCGCCGTGGCGCATGAGAATGTCCCACAGTTCGCCCGTGTGGCGCGTCGGGACATTGATCTCGTAGGAGGTCTCGCCCGAGTAGCTCACCCGCATGACCCGCGCCTCGATCCCGGCAACGGTGCCAAGCTGGAAGCTCATATGCGGAAATTCTTCGGTCCCGGTCGGGAAACTCGTGCCGGCTTCGGTGAGGAGCGCGCGGGCACCGGGGCCTGTCAGCGTGAGCACCGACCAGCAGGTGGTGACGGGTGCGACCAGAACGTCCCAATCGACATATTCACACTGGAGCCATTCCTCGAGCCAGGCAGCAATCCGGTCCGCGCCGGCGCTTGAGGCACCGACGAGGAAATGGTCTTCGCCAAGCCGCGCGCAAACCCCGTCGTCGATGATGACGCCCAGTTCGTTGAGCATTAGCCCGTAACGGACCTTTCCGACCTTCAGGGTCGACATCGCGCTCGCATAGATGAAGTCGAGGAGCTTGCCCGCGTCGGGGCCGCGCACCTCGATCTTGCCGAGCGTCGATCCGTCGAAGATCCCGACACCATTGCGCACGGCAAGGGCTTCGCGTTGCTGCGCCTCGAAGCGGCTCTCGTTGCCGCGCGGATAAGCCGACGACCGGAGCCAGCCATAATCTTCCATGATCGCACCCAACGCAACGTGCCGATCATGGATGGCAAGGCGGCGGAGGGGCCTGAGAAGCTCGCCATGGGCACGGCCGGCAAAGGATCCGAGAGCGACCGGTACGAACGGAAATCGGAAGCGCGTCGTCCCGGTTTCGGCGATGGTCTGGCCCGTCTGGTGGGCCATGAGAGCAAGCGCGTTGACGTTCGACGTCTTTCCTTGGTCCGATGCCATACCAAGCGTTGTGTAACGCTTGAGGTGCTCGACGGAGCGAAAGCTCTCGCGCGCCGCCAGTGCGATATCCGCCGAGCTGACATCATGTTGCATATCCACGAAGGCCTTGCCCGGTGCGTCGACCTGCCAGCAGGGAATGATCGAGGATGGTCGATGCGCTTGCACCGCCTTGGGACCGGCGCCATCACTTGTCCCAGCGTCAAGCCCGGCTGAATGCCCGCTGTCGAGCGCTTCGCCGAGAGTGAGGAATCCCGCCGCGGCGCCCGCTGACCGTTCGTTCTGGACCGATCGCGCGGGACGAAAGGCCGTCAGATCTTCGTCGAACCGCAGCTGACCACCCGACTGCGAGAAGAGATTGACGTTGGGGTTGCTTCCGCCGGACATCGCCAGCAAATCGCAGTCCAGCTTCCGGAGGGTTCCGTCAGCGCGGCGGACCGTCACTCTGCGAAGTGCTTTAGCCCCTTTGGTAGCAACAATAGCACTGCCGCATAGCAGCGGAATGCCGAGTGTTTCGATCGGTGCCACGACGACGGCGTCAACCTCCGTCCGCGTATCGACGATAGCTGCGACCTCGCCCCCGGCGGCGGCGAAGGCGACGGCCGTCCGGTAAGCTTCATCATTGTTGGTGAAGATGACGGCGCGATCCCCGGGCCGCACGCCGTAGCGAGCTATATAATGGCGCACGGCACTGGCCAGCATGATACCGGGCCGGTCGTTGCCCGGGAAGACCAGCGGGCGCTCGATGGCTCCGGTTGCGAGGACGACTCGGCCTGCGCGGACCTGCCATTGCCGGTAGCGCGGCAGATGCGCGGGTGCCGACGGATCGTCGGCCGAAACCGTCTCGACCATCGCCAGCGCATCATGATCAAAATAGCCGCAAACGGCGGTGCCGAGAAAGAAGCGGACATTGGGCATAGCTTCCAGCGCCGCTGTCTTCTGCTTCGCCCAGAGATCGGCCGGCAATCCGTCGATCGCGCCGCCCTCCCAGCATAGCGTACCGCCGGACACATGATCCTGTTCGGCGACGATCACGCGCTTGCCGTCTCTGGCGGCCGCGAGCGCCGCCGCGAGACCCGCCGGGCCGGTGCCGACGACGAGGACATCGCAGTGAGCGAAGCGGCTTTCATACCGATCCGGGTCTGCCAGCTTCGGCGCCTTGCCGAGGCCCGCGGCGCGGCGGATCAGGCCCTCGTACAGGTGCCAGGTCGGCCACATGAAGGTTTTGTAATAGAAACCGGCCACGAGAAAGCGCGAGAAAAAATTGTTTACGCCGCCGATGTCGAAGCGGACGTTTGGCCAGCAATTGACCGCCTTGGCTTCGAGGCCGTCGTGGAGGCGGATTTCGGTCGCGCGAAGGTTTGGCGCCGTGCGCGCGCCGACGCCGAGTTGTATCAGGGCATTGGACTCTTCGGGGCCGAAGCCCAAAATGCCTCTCGGACGATGGTATTTGAACGAGCGGCCGACCAGCCGGACTCCGTTGGCTAGGAGGGCGGAGGCGAGCGTGTCTCCCTCAAAGCCCGAATAGGTGCAGCCCTCGAACCGGAATAATAGCGGCCGGTTGCGGTCGACGAGGCCGCCCGACGGTAAGCGAAAAGGCTGGTGCGCGGGGCTCACGGGGCAACTCCGCCGGGCAAAATGGCAGGCGCCGCTTCGACCATATGATAGGTCACCCGGATCCGGTGCGTCGCGGTATCGCGGGCCACGTTGAACCAGCGGCGGCATCCGGCGTTGTGCTGCCATCGTTCAAGATGCTCGCCGCGCGGATTGATCTTCTCGCTTAGATATTTGCCCCAGGTGACGTCGTCGATCGCCTCGGGCGGGCCCGGGCGGATAATATGGCTCTGACCGCCACATCGAAACTCGAGCTCGTCGCGGGGACCGCACCAAGGACAGGGAATTTGCAACATGATCGATCCTCAGTGCGCGATGCCGGAGCCGGCCGCTTCGTCGATGAGCGCGCCGGTTGTGAAGCGGTCGAGGGAGAAGGGTTCGGCGAGGGGGTGGGGAGTAAGCGTGGCAAGCTGGTGGGCGAGCATCGTGCCGCCGACCGGGATGGCCTTGAACCCACCCGTGCCCCAACCGCAGTCGAGAAAGAGCCCCGGCACCGGAGAGGCCCCGATGATTGGGCTGCTGTCGGGCACCACATCCACCACACCTGCCCAATGACGGAGCAGCCGGACGCGGCCGAGCGAGGGATATTGCGCCGCGACGGCGCCCAGCACGTTGAGCATCACCGGCATGTTTCCGCGCTGCGCATAGGAAGGGTAAAGGTCGAGCCCGCCGCCGATGACGAGGCCACCCTTGTCCGACTGGCTCATATAGACCCCCGTCGCGGGAGACAGAACGACCGTATCGAGCACGGGCTTCAGCGGTTCCGACACAAAGGCCTGCAGCGCGTAGCTGGTGATCGGCAGGCGAAAACCGGCCATCTCGGCAAGGCGGCTCGAGTGACCCGCCACAGCGACGCCGATCTTTCGCGACCCGATCGGCCCGCGTGATGTCTCGACGCCGGTCACGGCGCCATCGGGGCTACGTTGAAAACCCGTGACCTCGCAATTCTGGATAATGTCTACCCCAAGCGCATCGGCGGCCCGGGCATAACCCCATACCACCGCGTCGTGGCGGGCCGTGCCTGCGCGCTTCTGGATTAGGCCTCCGAGGACGGGAAAGCGTGCATCCGGTGAAATGTCGAGAATGGGCACGCGGCGCCCGATTTCGGCGGTGGACAGAGTCTCGGCATCGACGCCGTTCAGCCGCATCGCGTTCATCTGTCGGTTTACGAGCTCAAGATCATGGATGCTGTGCGCAAGCGAAATCATCCCGCGCTGGCTGAACATCACATTGTAGTTGAGCTCTTTGGACAGGCCTTCATAAAGTTTCAGCGAATGCTCGTACATCCGGGCGCTCGCGCGATAATAATAGTTCGACCGGATCGCGGTCGTATTGCGGCCGCTGTTCCCGCCGCCGATCCAGCTCTTTTCCAGAACCGCGACGCGCGTGATGCCGAATGACTTTGCGAGGTAATAGGCGGTCGCCAGTCCATGGCCGCCGCCACCGATTACGATTGCGTCATAGCTCGACTGGGGATTTGGCGAGCGCCATGCGGGCTTCCAACCGCGTTGTCCCCTGAGCCCTTCCTTGAAGACGTTCCAAGCAGAATACCGCATGTCATCTCTCGCCAATCTCGTGCGACATTCGGATCGTGTCGGCACGCCGGCACGTCCGAAGTCGGTTGCTATTTTGTGGTGCAAGGCTGCGCCGCGTGGCCACTGCCACGGACACTTCCTCACTGGGTTCCAACGAATTCGACGATAACATACAGTTCTGTATACTTAAGTCAACTCGCGGACCTGGTCTCACCAATCTTGTGATTTACCGTGATTTTTTGCCGCAGGTTCTCGTCGGCCAGCAGTTCTTGTGGCGCTTGGGGGCCGGATGCTCTCCCCAAGACTCAGACGAGGGGAGTGAGGCCAGTCAAAATCTCTGACGGAGAGTGGTCGGTGCTTCGCAGCGCGAGTGATCGCGATCAAGCTTCCCGCTAAGCTCAGCCCGCCGTGACGGATAAACGGTTTGTCGATTTTACCGATTTAATCGCAAAATAGCTCACTGAAGCCCGTCGAAAAAGCAAATCAAACGCGGGTAAATTTCCAAAAATAGTCCATAAAATCATTGTTTTACAGTTTACTATATAGTTCGTGATCAACCTGCCGCCCCAGCCAGCCGGTGCGGATTTCCATCCAATTTCTGAACTATCCGCCTGATATTTCTGACGAAATGCTCAGTCGTCAGGCATCGACGCGGTCCGGTCGCCACTCTAACGATTTGAAGCGCTGAGTAAGCGGCGCGGCGTTTCGTGCGGTCGTTCGGGCTGAAGTCATTGGCACGGGCGAACGATGCCCGACCGTCCACAATCGGCTACATTTTGATGCGATCGAAAGCCGATCGAATACGGCCCCAAAAGAAAAGGGAGGGACCCGCAGGCCCCTCCCTTTTTTTTCATTCGCGATGCGTCACTTCGTCTTGAAGCGAACTCCGACGCGGAAGGACCGGCCGAGCAGATCCGAATAGGTGCTGTTTGCGGCCAGGCCGGTTTCAGGCAGCAGGATCGGGTCGGAGTCGAACACATTGGTGACGTTGACGAAGAATTCGGCGTCGCCCTTGCTCATCGCGTCGAACTTGAACGTCGCGTTGAGGTCGACGTAGGTCGCGCCGCCGATGCTGTTGTCCTCATAGGTCGGAAACTGGTTGGTCGAGATCGGGCAGGTAGTCCCACACTCGATGCCAGTGGCATCGTACCGGCCGTCGCTCACTCCGCGCGCAGTCGCTGTCAGCGAGAAGTCGTCGGTGTCGTAGGCCGCGGTGAAGCGGTAGATCCACTTCGGCGTGATCGATTGCGTGCCGGTGCCGACCCCCAGCGTCCCGACGGAGTTGAGCGGCACGAAGCCGGGCACTCCGGTTGTGACGATGTTGTCGATATAGCGCGTCGCCAGGCCGCGCAGGGTGAAATTGCCGCCGGCGAGAGGCATCCGATACGCCGCTTCCAGATCGACACCGCGCATGACCAGGCTGGAGAAATTGACCGGCTGGCGGCTGATCAGGACGCGCGAGGGATTCGCCGGGTCGGGCGTGATTGCCGCGCAGAAGTCCGCCAGCCCCTCGAAACAGCGGTTGACGATGTCGTCCGCGCTGAGGCTGTCGATCGCCTGTTTCACCTTGATGTCAAAATAGTCGGCCGACAGGGAGAAACCGGGAATGAAGCGGGGTGTGAACACCGCCCCGATGTTCCACGAGTCCGCCTTCTCCGGCCTCAGATTCGGATTGCCCGTGATCGTGCCCAGGTAGGAGAGGCTGGAGCCATAAGTGCCGGTCCCCGGCCCCGCTCCCGGGAAGAACGGGTTGGTGACGGTCGAGGTGTTGGCGGTACCCGCCTGGAACAGCTCGTTAAGGTTGGGCGCGCGAATGTCGCGCGAGCGTGTGACGCGCAGCCGAATGTCGTCGATGGGCTGCCAGGTCGCACCCAGCTTCCATGTCGTGACATAGCCCGAGGTCGAATAGTCGGTGCCGCGCACCGCCCCGTTGAACTCGAGTCCAAAGCCCAGCGGCACCACGGTTTCGAGATAGGCCTCTTTGACGTTGTAGCTGCCCTTGCTGGGGCGGAAGTTGCCGACCGACCACACGCTGGTCGATGCGCCGGTGGTTGGGTTGAATATGGGTTGGAACTCGGCGGGCACGAACCCGTCGATCTCCTCCTTGCGGTACTCGGCGCCGATCGCGATGCTGACGTCGCCCGCCCAGGTCGCGAAAGGCGTGAGCGACAGGTTGGCACCGATCACCGTCTGTTCGAGTGTCTGATCGCGGAACGGATCGCCGAGGATATAGTCGATCGCAGCGGGATCCGCGACGCCAATGCCCAGCAGGTTGAGCGGGCGGCACGCGGGATCGTCATCCGCCGTGCTGGCGTTGACGTTGATCAGGCACTGGATCGAACCAACCGGAAGATTGTTCGGATTGCCGGCCGGCGCGAACACGGCGGCGAGTGCGTTGTTCCTCTTCACCGTTTGCTGGATATTGGTCAGTTGCTCGTGCAACTCCGCGCGGCCGTATTGGGCATAGACGTCCCAATTCGCCGACTTTCCGAAAGCCTCGAACTCGCCCTCTGCGCCGATCAAATAGCGCTGCACCTTGCGTTCATTGTTCGATCCGCGGCCGGGCAAGTCGACGGCGGTCGTCGCCAGCGTTGCGCTGGTCAGGCCGGTTAGCCCGGCTGGCCCGAGCGTGTTGTAGAGGAAAGCGTTGCAGGTTGTCGGGGCCGCCGCCGCAGTCGCCGCCGTTCCGCAACCCGTCGCATTCAGCGAAAGGCCGGTCATCAGGTTCGGACCCGCGTTGAACAGTGTTTTCTGCCGATTGTATGAGGCTTCTGCAAAAAGTGTGACCCCGTCGCTGACCTCGAAGCTCAGCCGTCCGAAGAGGCCATAACGGTCTTCTTCCGGGCTGAGGCCGATGCGGCGGCCCGAATCATTGACCCGCCAGTCGCCGCCTTGCGTCAACTGCGGCACGGCGGAGCAGGCCGGCGAAGGGAAGGTCAACGTGCCGAACTGGTACTGATTGATCGACCCGCCCTGTCCGAAATAGGTTCCGCACAGGCGATTTGCCGTGCCTCCGGTCGAAGCGGTGATAAGCCCGCCCGGCGTCGAGTTCGCCGCGCCGACCTGGGTCCGGAGCAGGTACCGGGGCACGGTGCTGTTGGCCGTCCAGGCAGGGTTCTGGATCCGTACGAAGCCGGTGTGGTTCCAGTCGCGATCGACTTCGAAGATGCCGTCGGAGTGCGCGATCTCGCCCGCGACGATCAGACGGCCACGACCGTCGGCAAACTTGACGCCGGCGGCCATGCTCGCCGAATAGTTGAAGCCGTCGCCCTCGTCGGTCACGCCGACATCGCCGGATAGCTTCAGTCCGCTGAAGTCTTTCTTCAGGATGAAGTTGGTCACCCCTGCGACCGCGTCGGAGCCATAGGCGGCCGAGGCACCGCCCGTGACCACTTCGACGCGTTCCACCAGCGACTGTGGGATCGTGTTGATGTCGACCACGCCGCTGGCGGTCGAACCCACGGACCGCCGTCCGTCGATCAGCACGAGCGTACGTACGGTGCCGAGGCTGCGCAGGTTTAGCGCATTGATGCCGGCGATGCCGTTGCTGAGCTCAAGGCGCGAGTTCGACGGACGGATGGACCCCGCGAGTGCCGGTAGCTGGTTGACGAAGTCCGCGATGTTGTTGGTCGGCGAGGTGTTCTGGATATCTTCCTGCGTCAGCACCATGACCGGCGTCGGCGCCTCAAAGCCGTCGCGCGTGACGCGCGATCCGGTGACGACGATCTGTTCGACCGGCACGGCTTCGACGCTGTCCGGGGCGGCGGTCGCCTCCTGCGCCAGCGCCGGGGCACCATGGACCAGCGCGATGGCGGTCATCGCCGCTCCGATCCGGCCCGTGCGGCCCAGCGGTCGACGAATTCGTTCAAAATTACGCATGTCAGCAGTCCCCTTTTTAACCCAAAGGGTCGAGCCACACGCCGCCCGAGGCGTGCCCCGGCCTTATACCGGGTTGGCTGCCCTATTTGTCCTACCTGTTCGTTCGGCGGATGTTCGCTCCGCCTTCTTATATTGTTTCAGTGATGCTCCGGCTGTTGTCGCAGTCAGGGCGCGCCGATAGCCGATTTAGTTACAGCGAGGTTACAGGGTGGCTGCAACCGGTCAACAGCTTCGCGGCTAACCTCGCGATATGGACATATAGCCTGAAGATATGGGGTTGCCGGAATGCGCGGCGCCCACGCGGATAGCTTGCAGTTATAGGACGCGGCCCGCTTGCTATGGCCTTGGCTTGTCGTGCTGCGATAGGGTCGACGTTCGTTCTGTTTATAAACGGGGGAGGGCCTGTTGATCCGGCGCCGTGCGTTCCTGCTGGCTTCGGTCGCGCTTGTCGCGATGCCGGGGAGCCTTTTGGCGAAACCCCGGATCAAGGGCGATACACGCCGCATCAAGCTTTCCGGGGCGCGCGCGCCGGTCGAGGTGATCGAGGATGAACTGGGCGTGCCCCACGTCCGCGCCGCCTCGCTGCACGACGCCTTTTTCGGACAAGGCTATCTGGTCGCGCGCGACCGGCTGTTCCAGATCGACATGGAGCATCGCCGCGACATGGGGCGGATGGCCGAGGCTTTCGGCCCGCGCTTCGTCGCCGCCGACAAGGCTGCGCGGCTCTTCCTGTATCGCGGCGACATCGACGCGGAATTGGCGGCGCTGCCCCCCGACGTGCTGGAATGCGCGCGCGGTTATGTCGCCGGGGTCAATGCGCGGATCGATGAACTTGCCGCGGATCCTGCAATATTGCCGCTTGAATATGGCATCCTCGGGATCAGCCCGCTGCGCTGGGATATTGCCGATCTTGTACGCAACCGCGGCATCGGAATGGGGGACGCCGACGACGAGGTGCGGCGGGCGGGGCTGCAGGCGCGCGGCCTGCTCGACATCGACCAGTTGATGGCGCCGCTGCGCCCCGCATGGTCTTTCACCGTTCCCGAAGGGCTCGACTGCGCGGCGGTGAGCGAGGCAGATCTTGGCATATTGGATCCGGCGAACCGGCCGGCGGCCTTCGATCCCGTGCAGGAAGCGCAGCTCGACCCCGAAGCGCGCCGGGGCGACCGCTTCGCTCTCGGCAGCAATGCCTGGACGATCGCGCCGTCGCGCAGCGCGACCGGGCGGCCGATCCTCGCCAACGACCCGCATCTCGGCATCGGCCGCGCCAGCCCGCGGCACATGTGCCACCTGTCGGCGCCGGGGCTCGACGTCATCGGCGCGGGCGCGCCGGGGCTGCCCGGGATCATGCAGGGGCACACCGACCGCTTCGCTTTCGGCCGTACCAATTTCCATATCGACCAGACCGACCTGTTCATTCTGCGGACGAAGGAGGGCGATCCGGGCCGCTATTGGCACAAGGGCAAGTGGACGGCGTTCGAGACGTTCGAGGATGAGATCGCAGTCAAGGGTGCGCCGTCCGAGCGCGTGACGCTGCGCTATGCGGCGGGCCGCCCGATCGTGTCGGAGGATGCGGCGCGCAATCGGGCCGTTGCCTTTGCCACGGTCAGCATGTTGCCGGGCGCCAACCAGCGTTTCGCGATCATAGCGATCAACCTGTCGAAGGATTGGGCGTCGCTTCGGCAGGCGTTCAAGCTGCACGTATCACCGACCAATCACCATTATGCCGACATCGATGGCAACACCGGCTGGCAGACGATCGGCTTCGTCCCGCGCCGGCCGAAGCATGACGGGTTGTTCCCGGCGCCCGGCGACGGCGATTTCGACTGGACCGGCATCCTGCCGGTCGAGGATATGCCGCATGTCTATAACCCGAGCGAAGGCTGGTTCGCCTCGGCCAACCAGATGAACATTCCGGCGGGCTATCCCTATCGCGAGCGGATCATCAGCTTTAGCTGGAGCGATCCTTTTCGTTATAACCGCATTGCCGAGGTGCTCAGCGCCCAGCGCAAACATCGGATCGAGGATAGCATCGCGCTTCAGCATGATGTCCAGTCGCTCCCCGCGCGGGCTTTGCTGAAGCTGCTTCCCGCCAATCCGTCGCCGGACGCTGCCCCCGCGGCGGCGCTGCTACGGCGCTGGAATTGCGGGATCGAGGCGGATAGCGCCGCGGCGTTGCTCTATGAAATGGTGATGCCTGCGCTGTCGACGGCCTTTTACGACCGGGTCGTGCCGGCCGCGGCGCGCGATCTGGTTCCGTCGGTCAACCTGTCCGAGATGCTTCATATTCTTGCCTCGACCGACAAGCGCCTTGGGGCAGATCCCGCCGCGACGCGCGACGCGCTGGTCGACGGCGCGCTGGCGGCCGGCTGGAAAAGGGCAGTCGAACTTGGGGGTGCCGATCCGGCGAGCTGGCGGTGGGGCGACCTGCACCGCGTCACGATCGCGCACCCGCTGGCGGCATCGCATCCCGCGATTGCCGCCGCCTTCCCGAAGATCGAGGGCGGCCGCTCGGGCGGCGATGGGACCACGCCGATGGCGCGCGGCTTCAATGCCAAGCGCGGTTTCGACGTGTCGCATGGCGCGAGCTATTTGTTCGTTGCCGACGTCGGCGCGTGGGACAACAGCCGATTCCTGCTGTTGCCCGGCCAGTCCGCCGATCCCCGCTCGCCGCGCTATCGTGACTTTTATCCGTTCTGGCTTGCCGGTGCGATGCAGCCACTGTGGTACAGCAAGGCGGCGGTCGACCGCCACGCCATGGGGCGGTTGGTCCTGACGCCGCCCTAAAGCGCTTCGGCGATGGCGACGAGTGCGCGATCGACCGCGGCGGTCGCCTGGCTGTCGGTGTCCTCGGGCATGTCGTTGGCCAGAGCCGAGAAGATCAGCGTCCTGCCGCTGCGCGTCGTGAGATATCCCGACAGTGCGCGCGACGCATTGAGCGATCCGGTCTTGGCGAAGAGCTTGCCTTCGAGGATCGTGCCTTTGAAGCGGCTTTGGAGCGTGCCGTCGCGCCCGGCAATGGGCAGCGTCGCGCGCCAAGCCGCCGCCCACGGCTGGCGTGCGATCCAGCTAAGCAAGCCGACGGCGGCGCGTGGACTGATGCGGTTGTAGCTCGACATCCCCGACCCGTCGGCAAAGTGATAGCCCGCCTCCGGCAGCCCAGCCTGGGTCATCACTTTGTGCATCACCGCCTGTCCGTCGGCGATCGAACCGCTGCCTGCCTGCCGGGCGACGCGCCGCAGCATCAATTCGGTGTGGAGATTCTGGCTCTCCTTGTTGATCCGCACCATATTTTCGGCGAGCGACGGCGCGGGCAGTTCGGCGAGCATCGCCGGCTCGGTGGGCAGGGTGGCGGCTGCGCCCTTGCGGTTTTCGGGATCGTCGGCCGCGGTCAGCGGGCGGTGGCGGACCTCGATCGCGCCATCGACACGCACACCCCGTGCGCGCAGCAGTTCGCCGAGGCGCCAGGCGGCGTAGTGTGCGGGATCGTCGATACCATAGCGCAATGTCATCGGCGCGACCTCCGCGCCGAGGGTGCCGGTCAGGCGGAGGACGCGGCTGTTCGGCATACGGAACGCTTCGATACCATCAGCCTTCCCGGCGACGGTGGTCACCAGATTTTCGATTATGAAATAGCCGGTCGCCTCGATTATCGGCGCGGCGCCGATGGCGCCGGGCTTCAGTTTCGCCACCAGTTCATTGTCGTCGAGCGTCAACGCTGACACGCCGGTGCCGTAACGCGACTGGATATTGTTCCAGCTCATCCCCGGGCTCCAGCGTTCGTCGGGGAACCAGCTATCGTCGCCGACGATGTTGCGCACATGGCGCGTCTTTGCCGCGACCGCGTCGGCGAGCGTCTGCAGGCAGTCGGTTTTGCAGTCGTCGGCGCTCGACAGCAGCGCATCGCCGCGCCCATGGAGCACGACATCGGAAACGCCGCCGCGCTCTTCGAGCCGAACGCCGGTGCCCTTTGCGGTCCGCTGGAGCAAAGGCAGTTCGGCATAGGCGATCGCGGTCGTGAACATCTTGGTATTCGACGCAGGGATGAAACGCTGGTCGGGCGCGATTGACACCAGCACTTCGCCGTCGAGCGTCGTGACCAACATGCCGAAGCGTGAGCCCGGCGGACCTTCGGCGAGTTTCTGCTCAACCGTCGCCAGCAGCGGCTTGGGCGCTGCGCTCGTTTGCGCGTTGGCGGCCGTCAGCGACAGCGACAGCGACAGCGACAGGGCAAGGGCGGAGGTGAAGGCGAAGCGTCCGATCGATGGCGTCATATTATGTCCGTTTGTCCCAGGCTGAAATGACGCGCTCGCCCACCGCGGGGCGCAGCGCCACGATGCCGCTGTCGGCGTGGCGGGTCGGGTGGACCCGATTGGTAAGCAGGGCCCAACCGAGCCCGCGCTCGAAATCGATCCACAGGCCAGTACCGGTGAAGCCGGTGTGGCCGATCGTGTCGGCCGAACAGGCATCGCCGCCGTGCCATCCGGCGAAAGCGCGTTCCCAGCCGCACGTGCGGTGGCGGTCGTTCGCCGTGCGCACCTCTGCCAGCATCGCTGGAGAAAGCATCGAGCCATCGAGCATTGCGCGCGCAAAGCTCAGCACGCCGTCGATGGTGCCGAACAGCCCTGCGTGACCCGGCGCACCGCCGAGCGCGAATGCGTTTTCGTCGTGGACCTCGCCCTTCATCACGCGCCCGCGCCAACTGCAAGCCTCGGTCGCGACGGCCGGACCGCGGGGCGGGCCGAAGCCGAGCCCCTCGCCAAGGGGCCAGTCCGACAGCGGCGCGCCGGTGAGGCGCTCGATCGCGATGCCGAGCAGGATGAAGTTGATGTCCGAATAGACCGGCGGGCCGTGGCGCCATTCGCGTTGCAGGACGAACGCGCGCAGCCGCGCCGGATCATCGCCATAGGTATAGATGGGTTCAACCGCAGGCAGAAAGCTGCGGTGCATCAGGCAGTCGCGAAAGGTCAGCCGTCTCTCCGCAGCGCCGGCGACGTCATATTGGCGCAGGTCCGGTATCGCGTCGGTCAGCGGCCGGTCGAGGTCGAGGCGCCCCTGTTCGGCGAGCGTCAGGATCATCGTGGTGGTCGCGATCACCTTGCTGAGCGACGCAAGGTCGAACCAGTGATCGCGCGTCAGCGCTTCGCATTCGGGGACGATGGCAGCATTTCCGGCAAGGCGCACCGCCGTCTCGCCATCGGCGCCGACCAGACCGAGCGCGGCGCCGGGAATGCGGCCGCCTTCGACGGCTTCGAGTGCAGGCGCGAAGCCCTGTTCGCAGACGGCCTCGATCGTCATGCGCGAACGCGTCCTTTTACGCGCACGATGACGGGCAGCAAAAAGATCGCCGCGAAACTCAACGCCCCGGACAGCAGGAAGAAACCATCATAGCCGATCTGCGTTTGCATCGACCCCGATGCACCAGCAAGCAGGCGTGGCAGCAGAAAGGCGAAGCCCGACAGCAGCGCATATTGGGCGCCCGGATATTTCGGGCTTACGAGCATCGAGAGATAAACGACGAAGACCGCACCCGCATAGCCGTTGCCGAACTGATCGATCGCGACCGACGAATAGAGGACAAAGGCCGAAGGATCGCTGTGCCACAGCCAGACATAGATCCAGTTGCCCGCCGCCGCGGTCACCGCGCCGATCCCCAGCGTCCAGCCGAGCGACATTCGTGTCGACAGAAAGCCGCCGAGCGCAACACCGGCCATGCTCGCCGACAAGGCAACGACGCCGTCAGCAACGCCGATCTGGTGCAGGCTGTAACCCTTGTCGTTCCACAGCGGGTGCGAAAGCGTCAGCGTGAGCACGTCACCCATGCGATAGAGCGACACAAAGGCAAGGACGGCGAGCACGGGCGTCCCATACCGCCAGAACAGCTCGACATAGGGCGCGGCGAAGGTCGACACGGAGTCCAGCGCTTCGGCGGGCAGGCGGCGAATGCGGGGTAGCGCGAGCGCCAGCGCGACGAAGGGCAACAGCGCGATCGCCAGAACGACAGGCGTGACATTGGTCCTGGCCGAAATGCCGACGCCCTGTGCGGCCGAAAGTAGCGCCCACCCGATGCCGGTGGTGACGAGAGTGGCGGCAAGCAGAATGAGCAGGCTGGCGAGCGCGCCAGCAACCAGCGACTGCATGCGGCCCTCGGTGCCTTCGTGTTCGGGCCGCATCGCCGCGAGGATGGGGAAGGGCAGGAAGGCGGCAACCGCAATGACCAGATAGGCCCAGGTCCAGTCCGCCCAGGCCGCAACCAATATCGCGCCGCTGCCCGCCGCGACCATCGCGCTGCGATATCCCCACAGGTTGGCGGCGACGATCGGCGCCTGTTCGGTCTGCGTCGGCGCAAGCTCGATGCGCCAGCCGTCGGCGGCGACCTCGAGCGTTGTCGTCCAGAAGGCGAGCAGGATCGCGAACAGGGCGGTAAGCGGCAGGCTCTTGTCGCTCGACGTGAACGCCATCGCGATCATCGACAGGAAGATGCCGAGCTGCGACAGCATGATCCATCCGCGCCGCCGCCCCCAAAAGCGCGAAAAGCCCGGGATATCGTATCGCTCGATCAGCGGCGCCCAGGCGAATTTGAACGTCGGCAGCAACGCGATCCACGCGAAGAAGCCGATGATCACGATGTCGACGCCGTGCCGCGACAGGCGCAGCGTCAGCACCGCGTTGAACATGTAAAAGGGCAGCCCCGCCGAAAAGCCGAGCAACAGATATAGACCGAGCAGGCGACGTGCCGACGGCTTGGCGGGCAAGTCGCCCGCGAGGACGCCCGCCACAGCTTCCGCCGCCGCCGCCGTCACGCCTTGCCCTCCGGCTCGACCGCATTTTCCCAGCGCGCGACGACGCTTGTGACCGTCAGGTTCGCGCTCGCGCTTGCGACGGTACGCGTCATGTCCAGCAGCCGGTCAAAGGGCAGGACGAAGCCGACGACCAGCGCGGTCTGTTCGGCCGACACGCCGACGGCGGAGAGGACCGCCGCAAGCATGAACAGCGACGCCGACGGGATCGGCGCAGTGCCAAAGGCGGCGAGCGCGCCGGTGAGCAGAACGATCGCCAGCATCGACAGGTCGGGTTCGACGCCGACCGCCTGCAATGCAAAGATGCTGAGCAGTCCGACATACATGGCGGTGCCATCCTTGCCGATGCTCGCGCCGATCGGCAGCACGGTCTTGGCGACCCCGGGCGCTATCCGCAGATCTTCCAGCGCGATGCGCAGTGCGACGGGCAGGGTGGCGGCCGAGGATGCGGTCGAAAAAGCGACCGCCAACGCGTCGACGATGGTGCGATAGAAGCGGAGGACGGGCCGCCGCGCGACTAAGGCGATCAGTGGCAGATGGACGATCAATATCTGCAGGATCACGCCGACTGCGACCCCGACCGCCAGCCAGCCGATGTTGGCGAACACCGCGACGCCATTATCGGCGACCGCCTTTGCGATCAGTGCGAGCACGCCAAAAGGGGTGATCTCCATGACGATGCGCACCAACTGGAACAGCACTTGCCCCGCCGATTGCAGCAGATCGGCCATCGGCCGCCCCGCCTCGCCCGCAAGGATGACGCCGAAGCCGAAGAGGATGGAAAAGAAGATGATCGCGAGCATGTCGCCCTCGACCAGCGCCTGCACGATATTGACGGGCACGATGCCGATCAACTGGTCGTGCAGCGACTTTGCCTCGCCCAGCGCGTGGGGGACGGCGTTGCCGAGCGCGGCGCCCTGTCCGGGTTCGAGCAGCAGGCCGACGATCATGCCGATCGACACCGCGCAAAAGGTGGTCGCCGCGAACAGCCCGACCGTCCGCGCGCCGACCGAGCCCAGCTTGCGCGGGTCGGCGAGCGCGGTAACGCCCGATGCAATGCTGATGAAGACGATCGGGACGACGAGCATCCGGATCACGCGCACGAACAATTCGCCGATGAAGGCGATCGCGCCGGTCGCGGCAGGCCACAAAAGTCCCAGCAGCACGCCGACGACCATCGCGCCCAATACGCGTTGCCACAGCGGCACGGCGAACCAGCGACGAAGCAAGTCTGTCATCCGCCCCCTATATCTTTATCGTATCACATGCCGCCCCAGAAGCCGGGCTTTGGCGGCGCCATGATACCGTTCGCCGCGCTGACACCGTCCACGCGATCCTCTGCAAGCCACAGCGGCCCGTCAAGGTCGACGAAGCTGCTCTGCGCTGCAATGGCCCATGCGGGGGCGATCGACAATGACGAACAGATCATGCAACCGGTCATCACGCCCAATCCGCGCGCCCGCGCCGCTTCCGCCAGTTCCAGTGCGGCGGTCAGCCCGCCGGTCTTGTCGAGCTTGATGTTCACCACATCATAGCCGTCGGGCAACGCCTCGAGATCGGCCGCGACATGCACCGCCTCATCGGCTGCGATGGAGATTGCCGACCGGAAACCGACAAGGTCGGCGTCGGCGTCGGCGGGGAGCGGCTGTTCGAGCAGGTCGATGCGCAGATCGGTCATCAGCCCCTGCAAGTCGCGCACCTCGGCGATCGTCCAGCTTTCGTTGGGATCGACGATCATTTTGGGCTTCGGCGCCGCTGCGCGGACAGCTCTGAGCGCGGCGGCGGGATCGTTGCGGTCGACCTTGATCTTCAGCAGCGGCGCGTCGGCGAGCGCCGCTGCGGCTGCGGCCATACTGTCGGGCGCATCCAGGCTGACCGTCATCGCGGTGACGATCGGGCGGAGCGGCTTTTCTAGGCCCAGCGATGTCGCGAGGTCGCTGTTCGCCAACCGCAACTCCAGATCCCACAGCGCGCAGTCGACCGCGTTGCGCGCGGCGCCCGCAGGCATCAATTGCATCGCCTCCTGCCGGCCCGCGCCCTGCTCGATCGCGCCGCGCACGGCCTCGATCGCGAGCGCGGTGCTCTCGGTATTCTCGCCATAGCGCGGGTAGGGGACGCATTCGCCGCGACCGGTGATGCCGTCCTGCGCGATGGCGACGGTCACCACCTCTGCGGCGGTCCTCACCCCGCGCGAGATGCGAAAGGGCGTGTGCAGCGGAAATGTCTCGCCGACGACGGTCAGGGTGCGGTGCATCGAGGGTGCGTCAGGCGGTTTCGGCGACGCCGGGCGCGGCGACCTCGACCCCGAGCAGCCGGTCGAGGATCGTCTCGACCCCGAAGCGATAGGGGTCGCTCGTTGGCAGGCCGAACTCGGCCTCAGTCTTTTCGCACAGCGCCCGCGCCTCATCCTCCGGCATCGAAGAGGTGTTGAGCGCGATGCCGACCACCCGCACATCGGCATTGGTCAGCCGGGCCGCGCGCAGATTGGCCTCCAGCGTATCGGCGATGCCGGGCAGCGGATAGTGGGGCAGGCCGCGCATATGCGGGCGCACCGGATCGTGGCAGAGGACGATCGCGTCGGGCTGCGCGCCGTGCAGCAGCCCCGTCGACACGCCGGCGAAAGAGGGGTGATAGAGCGAGCCCTGTCCCTCGATCAGGTCCCAGCCGTCGTCATCGCGCGCGGGCGAAACCTGCTCGATTGCGCCCGAGATGAAGTCTGCGACCACGGCGTCGAGCGGCACGCCGTCGCCCGCGATTAGGATGCCCGTCTGTCCGGTTGCACGGAAATCCGCCGCCACCCCGCGCTTTTCGAGCGCGCTGGCGAGGCAGAGCGTCGTGTACATCTTGCCGACCGAACAATCGGTGCCGACGGTCAGCAACCGTTTGCCAGCGCGCTTCTTGCCATTGCCGATCGGAATGTCGGGCCGCGGGTCGCGCACGTCGTGGAGCTTGCGGCCGAGCCGCGCGGCGGCTTCGGCCAGCCGCGGGTGGGCGTTCAGCCGCTGGTGCAGCCCCGACGCGATGTCGAGTCCCGCCTCCATCGCGGCCAGCGCGTCGAGGATTAGCGGCTCGCCCATTTTTCCGCCGGCATTTGCAATGCCCAGCACCAGCGTGCGCGCACCGGCCGCGTGCGCTTCGGCAAAATCCATGCGCGGCAGGTTCAAGGTCAGCGGGCAGTCGTCATGGCGATATTCGCCGACGCAAATGTCGGGCCGGAACACCGCGAGCCCGCGCGAGGTCTTGATGTCGGCGGGGTCGGTCGAGTGACCGAGATAAAGAAGATAAGGCGTTTCGATCATGGGTCAGGGCAACCTGCGTAACGATGGAAAAGCCGATCCTACCCCCGGCAGCGGCGGCGCCCCAATATCTAGCGCCTCATATCCTATAGCCTGATGCTATAACGCCTCGAGCACGGTCGCAAGCACCGCGAGGAATGCCGATGCCGTTTTCGACGGGGGTCGGTTCTGCAGATAGACGGCATTGATGTCGAAGGTGATCGCGGGCTGTAGCGGCCGGCTCGAAAGACCGGGTGGCAGCGCGGCCTGCGCGGTAAAATTGTCGACGATAGCCATGCCGACCCCCGCATTCACCAGCGCCGCAGCGACATAATAGGTGCGTGCGGAAACCACCTCGTCGAGTTCGACTTCGAGCCGGCTAAGTTCGCTCGACAGCATCCGCCCGATCGGACCGCCCTGGACCGGACTGATGAATTTATGTCCGCGCAGCTCGTCGAGGTGTAGCCTCGGCGGCGCGCCGGGCAGATCCTCCTCGCGGTAGATGACGACCAACTCGCCCTCGCCGATCACCTGATGCGCGACAGGCGCGGACAACGGCACCTCGAAGCTGATCGCGATGTCGGTTTCATGCTCGTAAAGCTTGCGCACCATTTCATCGTGATGGAGCGTCTGGAGGTCGAACATGATGTCATCATGGTCGCCAAGGAAGCGTGACACCGCCTCGGGCACCGCGCCGAGACCGAGCGAGGGAAGCGCCGAGATGCGGAGCAGCCCGCCGCGCCCGTGCCGCAAATTCTGGCACGCCTGCCGCAGCGATCGTACCCGGTCCTGAATATCGGACACTTCGGCGAACAGCGTGTGCGCATCCTGCGTCGGGATCAGCCGCCCTTTCGACCGTTCGAACAACGTCAATCCGATCGAGCGTTCGGCATGCCGCAGCACCTTCGTCACCGACGGCTGGGACACGTTGAGCGACCGCGCGGCGGCGCTGACGGTGCCGTGCAGGAAGACCGCGTGGAATATCTCGATCTGGCGCAGGTTCATCGCGTCATGGCCCCAAGGCTGCGGTGGAGGAGTATCGAATACCCCATTGTTTCCGCCAAGGATTTGCGACGGCTTCGATCTATATGCCATCGGGTTATAGGGGGTGCAACAACGCACTCTGGACGTCCGACGCTTATTGGGGACATCTCGTCGCCGGTCGTTCCCGCGAAAAGGTCATGCCGATGTCGTTTGCTTCACCATCCGTCCGCCGGACGATCGGCTCGCTCTCGGCGGTTGCGGCGCTTCTCTGTGTTTCGGGCGCGGCCGCAAAGGCGGACCAGACGGTCGACGTGATCATCCGCGGCGGCACGATCTATGACGGGGGTGAGGGCAAAGCCTTTGTCGGCGATGTCGCCATTCGCGGTGACCAGATCGTCTATGTCGGCAAGTCGGGCCGCTATTCGGCGCCCAGGATCATCGATGCGAAGGGCCTGATTGTCGCCCCCGGCTTCATCGATCCGCACACCCATGCCGACAGCTTCATCCGCTCGCCCGACAAGGCCGTGCGCGTCAACGCGGCGTGGCTGGCTCAGGGCGTCACCACCGTGATGATTGGGGTCGACGGGTCGGGTACCCCCGATGTTGCCGAGGATAGCGGCAAGCTGGCGGCGTCGGGAATCGGCACTAATATCGTTCCCTTCGTCGGATTCGGCCCGGTTCGGCAGCGTGTGCTCGGTCAGGATGCACGTGCGCCGAGCCCTGGGGAACTCGACCGGATGAAGGCGCTGGTGGCAAAGGGGATGTGCGAGGGCGCCGTCGGGCTTTCCACCGGTCTCTTCTACGCACCGCAAAGCTTTGCCAAGACCGAAGAGGTCGTGGCGGTTGCGCGCGAGGCGGCGAGCCGCGGCGGCATCTATGACACGCATCAGCGCGATGAATCGAGCTATAGCATCGGCCTGCTCGGATCGGTGCAGGAGGCGATCGGCATCGGGCGACACGCAGGAATGCCCGTCCATTTTGCGCATCTTAAGGCGCTCGGCGTCGACGTCCACGGACAGGCTGGCGCGGTGATCGCAGCGATCGACGCCGCCCGCAAGGCAGGCGTGGATGTGACGGCCGATCAATATCCATGGCTGGCGTCGGGGTCCAGCCTCGACGCGTCGCTGCTGCCGCGCTGGGCGGTCGATGGCGGTGGACCTGCCTTGTTGAAGCGGCTCGATGATCCTTCGACGCTGGAACGGATTCGCGGCGAGATGCAGGAGAATCTTCGTCGGCGCGGCGGCGCGGGTGCACTACTGCTCATTGCACAGGGCTTTCCCTGGACCGGGCAGACGCTCGCCGAGGTTGCGGAGGCATGGAAGATGGACAGCCGCGACGCGGCGTTGCGCATCATCCGGCAAAGTATTGAGTCCGACGATCAGCGGCGGACAGGCGGCGGCGCGGCGGTCGCCTCGTTCAACATGGCGCAGGCCGACGTCGACCTGTTGATGAAGCAGCCGTGGATGGTGACATCGTCCGACGGATCGGACGGCCATCCCCGCATGTTCGCGACCTTTCCGGAGAAATATGTCCGCTATGTCCGTGAACGGAAGATCATCGACCTCGGGAATTTCATCCGCCAGTCGACAGGGCGCACCGCCGACATCTACAAGCTCGACCGGCGGGGCTATCTGCGTCCCGGCTATTTCGCCGATGTGCTCGTCTTTGACCCCGCCCAATATGCGCCGCGCGCCGATTATGTGCGCCCGCGCGAATTGAGCGTCGGTGTCAGCAAATTATTCGTCAACGGCGCGCTGGCGGTCGACGATGGGCGGACGACCGGTGTCGCCGTGGGCCGTGCCCTGCTGCGGGCCCGGCCGACTGGATGTGCCGCGCATCCGGGTTGAATTTCGGCGACTTTCATCAGGCCGGGGCGGGCAAGGGCGTTGGGGGCCGGGCAAGCCGGATCGCGCCGATCAGTCCAGCCAGCGCAAAGGGGATGCCGATCCCGATCGCGCCCCAGGCGACGGCCGAGAGGTTGGCGCTGCTGAGCCCTTCGCCAAAGCCCGCAGCATTGGCGCCCACTCCGGCCATCGCCGCACCGATCGCTCCACCCGCATTGCGCGCGGTACCGATCGCGGCCGAGCCGCGCGTTCGCGATGCGTCGTCGAACGATCCGATGACCTGTTGGCCCAGAAACGCGTATGAAATGCCAAAGCCGCCGCCGAGCATCGCCGCGAAGACGCCCGTGGCGAACAGGCTTTCGCGTGCCATCGACAGGGGAATTCCGATATTGCCCGCAAGGATCGCGGCTGCCCCGATCACGATTAACCGCGCCTGCCAGCGCGCCGGCGCGCCCGATACGGAGAGTGACGCCAGCGTCCAGGCCAGTGCTTCGATCGCGACGACATAACCCGCCTCCAATGCGCTCAGCTTCGCGCTGATCTGCAACATGGCGGGTGCATAGAGCGCGAAAGCGGTGCCTGCCGCAGTGGTGGCGAAATAGGTCAGATAGGCGACGCCCAGCGGGAAGGCATTTTTGCGGCGCGGAAGCAGCCCGTTATCGCTGGTGCGATCGATAGCGAACGCTGCCCCGAGCAGGAGCACGCCCCCGGCCAACAGGAGCGCCGGGACGAACAGGCCCCCGGTTACGCCCGCGGTCGCGACGGCGCCGATGCCGAGTGCGACGAGCGACATGGTCGAGAGCGGCAGCGCGCTGTCGGTGCGGCGATCGGTGGGGGGGGGAACGAGGAACCAGCTTGCCACGGCAAACAGGATCGCTTGCGCCGCGAACAGCCAGAATATGCCGCGCCAAAGGCCCGCGTCGGCGAAAACGCCGCCAAGCAGCGGGCCGGCCAGCGTGGCGATCCCCCAGGTCGCAGTGCACAGCGCGAAGACCCGCGGCAGATGGCGGCCGGGAAACAGCAGCGCCATGGCGACATAGATCAGCCCGCCGATCCAGCCCGCCGCCGCGCCCTGCACCACACGGCCCGCGAGGAACAGGGCGATGCCGGGCGCTGCGGCGCTCATCGCGCAACCCAGCGCGAAGGTGATGCCGGAAAGGATCATCGCTGCGCGCAGGCCGATACGCTCGGCCAGCCATCCCGCCGACGCGCCCGCGACAACAAGTCCGGTCATGAAGCCCGATCCCGCCCAGCCGAACCAGGCATAGCCGTCGAGCGCTGCGCCGACACTCGGCATGATCGTCGCGGTCACCAGCGAATCGGCTGCCACGACCCAGCAGCCGAGCAGGATCAGCGCGAGCGCGGGGCCACGCCCGCCCGAAAGCAGATCGCGCCATACGGCAAGGCGGCCGGCGGGGGTTTGACTATCCATGCTCACTCCAGCGAAAATCGGTGTTGCACGCCCTCTGCAACCTCAACTCTGGCTGAGATCAAGCGATAAAAGATGTGCGCGGCCAATGATCTGCACCGCCCGTCATTGACAGGAGGGCAGTGCTCCGCTTTATCTAAAATCGAATTATTAAAGCGCCTATGCTTTATGATCGAATCTGTTTGGCGGGGGGCGCCGGGCATTCGGACCAGCTTGAAGGACAATCAGCGATGGCCCTTAATCTTCCGGGTCTTGACCGGCGGCAATCGACAAAAAGTGGTTCCGAGGCGCGCGATGCCCGGCTGACGCTCAGCCTGTCGGGTACAAATCTTGAGCGCGCCGGCGATTATAATCAGCGGATCGTGCTGCAGGCCATCCGCCTGACCGACGAAACGACGCGCAGCGATCTGGCGCGCGTAACCGGGCTTACGCCGCCGACGATCGTCAACATCACCAAGCGGCTGATCGACATGGGGCTCGTCAAGCCGGCAGGGCGGCTGCAGGGCAAGCGCGGCCAGCCCGCGATGCGGATCGTCATCGATCCCGACGGCGCCTTTTCGATCGGCCTCAATATCGACCGCGACCATATCACGCTGGTGACGCTCGACCTCGCGGGCAAGATTCGCAGCCGACATACGCGCGAGATCGCCTTTGCGCTGCCCGGAACGGTCGTCGATCATGTCCGCGATATCCTGCCCGGGTTGCTCGAAGAGGGCGGCGTCGATCGGACGCGCATCCTCGGCGTTGGCGTCGCGCTGCCCGACGATCTCGGGCGAATCTCTTTGCCGCACCGGCCGGCCGAATATGACGCGTGGGACGGTATCGATCTCGGCGCTCTGCTCGGCGAAGTGCTCCCGTGGCCGCTCCACGCCGACAATGACGCCGCGTCGGCGGCGCTCGGCGAAGTGCATTTGGGTAACGGTATCGCGCTGCCGAGCTTCTTTTATCTAC
>Ga0247823_10000173_pt1 | contig 54268 bp, 49 predicted proteins | sample 13C_PalmiticAcid_2_FD_192426 | JGI IMG/M metagenome (GOLD analysis project Ga0247823, IMG submission 192426) | Soil microbial communities from agricultural site in Penn Yan, New York, United States - 13C_PalmiticAcid_Day30 | ecosystem: Environmental > Terrestrial > Soil > Agricultural land... | reverse complement strand
GCGGGGACGCGGAGGAATCGCGCCTCCGCGCATTCGGCACCCTGCTGCCGAGCTCCGCGCAGCATCAGATCGGCGCTGCGCACGAGATCGGCGCGATAAGGATCGGCGAAGGGGATGCGCGCATCCGCAACCGCGCCGGGCGGATCGCGCGGCGAGGCGACGGGCGCGGCGGGGGAGCAGGCCGCGCCGATCAGCGCAAGCGCGAATGCCGCGGCGGGGCTACGGTCTGGCGTTGGCCGAGACGAAGTTGAGCGTCGACAGGAAGGCCGAGCGCGAATTGGAGAGCGACGAGTCATTACCTGCAGCGTCGGTCGGAAGCGCGGCATCGGTCAAGGCCTGGGTGGGATCGGTCGCGCCGGCTCCGTTCAGCGAATTGGTCGCGGTGCGCACCCAGTCCTTGGCCACGGCCATCGCAGTGGCGGCGATCCCGGACTTGTCGAGCAAAGTGAGGCCTGAGGCGAGCGTGTTGCCGATCAGCTGGTTCTGCTCGGCATTGTCGGTCTTGATCTGCCGTGCCGCGGCCGATGCCGCGCCGATGAAATAGCCAAGGCCGGTGGCCGTGCGATACTGCCCGTCTACCGCATGGTCGAATGCGGCGTCGCGGGTCGGCTGGCCCTCGCTGCCCGCGGCGACCTGCGCGAGTTGCGCACCAAGCCGGCCCTGTGGGCCTTCGCCGCTCTCGAGCATCACCCGGGAATAGCTGGCGAGCGCATTGCCGTTGGCGGTGGCAAGGTCGCCCGAGCCGGCCGGCGGCTGGCGGAATTGCGAAAGGTCGTTGACGATCCCGCTCGGATCGCTGTCGATGATGTTGCCCAGCGCCGCCGCCATCTCGGTCATCGCACGCTGGGGCTCGCTGGTATTCTGGCCGGTGAGCACCGCGGCATTACCGGGGCGTTCGCCGCGCATCACTTCGGCGCCGACCGCGAAGGCCTGCGCCTTCTGATGCGCATCGGGCATCGTCGCCAGCGCAGTCGTGATCTCGCCGAAGAGGCGCGTGTCGTAACCCGGCGTCCAATTGGCCGTGCGCTGCCCGGTATAGTGGGTCGCGGTCTCGCCGATCGCGGCCTGGAACACTGCGCGCTGCTGATTGCTGTCGAGCGCGTTGAACGCTTCCTGCGCCTGTGCGCCGCGCAGCGAGCTCAGCACCTCGCCGACCGCGACTGCCTGGGGATTGCCATGATAGCTGGTGCGGCTGAGCAAGCCATTGTCGAACTGCGAATCCTTGCCCTGCGCCACGGTATCGGGCCCAAGCGCACGGACGAAGTCGACTTTGGTCTGCGCGGTGGAATGCGCCGCGACGGCGTTGCCGAGATCCTGGACATAGCCAGCGCCTTCACGGCCATTATCCCCGCCGATCGTATCGAAGGCGCGGCTGAGATCGGCGAGATTGTTGCCGTCGAGCTTGCCCGCCATGTCGGTGAAGAATTGACGGCGCTCGTCGGCCGAGAGCGCGCCGGTGAACAGGCTGCCCGAAGTGACCGTCTGCGCGAGGTCGTCGAGTCGGCCCGACGCCTGGAGATCGGCGACGACGGCATTGGCGTCGCTCGGCGAGAGGCCGGCGAGGGTGCTGGCGATCGCCTGGTCGTCGCCATGCGTCTGGACGCCGAAAGTTCCGGTGCCGTCGAGGCGGCGGTCGATCTCGGCGCGCGCGGCCTGCGCCTGAGGGGTGAGGCCGCCGGGCTGGGCGGGGACCTGCGCAGGTGCCTGGGCGAGCTGGACTGTGGTCCGGGCCTGGACCGGCGGCGGAGGAGGGGGAGGGGGCGACGCGGTTCGCGTACCGGCGCTGTCGACGGCTAGGGCCATGTCCATCTCTCGCTGCTGCTGCTGGGCTTGCGGGAGGGATAGGGGCACAGACCATCGCTGTCGGTAGTCGGATCGACTAGCGATCGTCGTGCGGGCGGCATTCCCGGTGCGGGTCGCCGATGCGACGAACCGAGTCCGCCTGTCTTGTTGCGGTCACGAAGCGGGCCTATCGCGCGGGCACGGCATTCCCGAAACGGGCAGTCGGAAAGAAGGGGATGTTCAGAAGGAAGCTCTCGTCATGCGCCTTGCGTTCGCCTCGCCCGCAGCTTCGACCTTGATCGATGGCGCGCGCTGCTGGCGCCGTACCCGCGATCTCGGCGAGCCCGTCCAGCCCATCCTCGCGTCCGCCTTTTCCAATCCGCTGGGCGGGCTGCTGGCGCCGGTCATCGATGGCCTGCTGACTCTGTTCGAAGCCGCTTTTCGGCGCCGCTTCGAGGCGGGCGACCCTTGTGACGACGAGTTGACCCGCGACGAAGAGCGGCTGCTGGAACTGCTCGATCATGATGACCAGTCTGCATCCGTCGGCGTCCGCCCCGATCTGGTCGGAGCGCTGCGCGCGGCGTTGCGCTCGACCCGGATCATGCTTCGGCTCGTACTGCCCGGCCGCGCCGAACCCGCCTGATTTCCGGAAGCAGGTCGCACACGACCCCCGGCGCACCCCTGCATCAATCGGCGCATCTGCTTCTCCGGACGCCGGCCCGGAGCTGACACATTTGCCATCCCCCAAGGCAGGTTCTCGCGAGATCCGGGCTCCTATTTCCTCAGGGTCACCGCATCGAGCGGCTTCCCGGTCGCCGTGAAGGCCCGATAGGCGAGCCGGCCATGGCTGACGTCGATCACCTGCCAGGCCTGGGTGCGCGATGCCGATTTGCGTGCCCAGGGCAGCTGGGCGACATCGTACATCTTCGGCCCGGCTACCGACACGGCGTAGGTTGCGCCCTTGCCGTCCTTGGCAGGCCCTTTCGGGCCGATCGCGCCGCGCGCATAGCCATGGTCGTGGCCCTGCAGGACGAGATCGACCTTGTAGCGGTCGATCAGCGGCTTGAGCGCCTCGCGCACGCGCGGATTGTCGCGCTTCGGCTCGCTCGAGAACAATGGGAAGTGGAGGAACAGCACCGTCCAGCGATTGGGATTGCGCGCGAGCAGCGGCTCCAGCCATTGGACGATCGCCGCACGTGATTCGGTGTCGCCATGCAGCTGCGGTGCGTCGATCGAGATCAGCCGCAGCCCTTGATAGTCGGTGTACCAATTGGTCTCCCGCAGCCGGTCGACATCGGCGGGGCCGTTTTCCGGCAAGGTGAACTGGCGACGCCATTGCGGATTGAGCACCGGCCCCCGGCCATATTCATGGTTGCCCGGCGTCGGCATTTGCGGGGTCTGCGCATATAGGAAACCGCCCGCGGCGAACCACTCGCCCCATTCGGCATCGCTGTCGTGTCGGTTGATCAGATCGCCGGCATGGATCACGAACGCCGCGTCGCCCGCCTGACGAAACGCCATGCGCAGCGTGCGCGAGGCTTCCGAAAGGACCTGGTTCTGCATGTCGCCGAGATAGATGAAGCGGAACGGCTTCTCGTCCGCCTCGGCGGTGCGGAACTGCAGCCATTCGGACCACTGCCCGCCGCCGCCGACGCGATAGGCATAGACCGTCGCCGGCTTCAGCCCCTTGAGCACCACCGCGTGATAGGCCGCGCGAAAGGCCGGATCCTCGCGCACGGCGATCGTCGCATCCTCGTCGATGGCCGCCTGGGTGAGCGGCGCCTTGACGAAATCGGGGCCATCGGTGGCCTCGGCATATTGCACCTCGCCGGAAAGCCCGGGTGCCGACCGCCAGGTGACCGCCATTTCATGCGCCGGGTCGGCGGTGAGGTTGAGGATGATGCGTTCTGGCCGGGCAGTCGCCGGCGGCAGCGGACGCTCCGGCGACGAAGGCACGTCGGGAAGTTGCTGCTGCGCGCCGGCGGGAATGGCGAGCGCGAGCGTGGTCGACAGAAGAAATGATGCGGCGAGTTTCACATGCGCCTCCTTACAGGACGAAGTTGAGGCCGAAGGTGACGCTGCGCCCGTTCTTGATATAAGCGCGGCTGGCGCCGGTTCCCGAGGAGACCGTGTACCAATAGGTGTGATTGTCGAAGAGGTTCTGGACCTGCACGCTCGCGGTGGTCTTGCCGAACAGCGTCTTGCGCAGCGTCAGATCGACAAAGGAATAGCCCTGTTCGTACGGGTTGTTGCCGAAATCCTGGATGCCCTCCATGAACTTGCCCTGATGGGTCCAGGCTGCATAGGCCTCCCAGCCCCAGCGCTGCCAGAAGAGCTGGACATTCGCGATCCGGTTCGGCGTTTCCACCAGCGGCAGGGTGTACCCTGCCGGGTGCCACGAGATGCCGGTTTCGGCGCGGGACCGCTGGACCGTCAGGTTCACGCCGACGCCGAGTGAGCCGAACACGCCGGGCAGCCAATGCAGGACCTGCTGGCCATTGAGCTCGACGCCATAGACTTCGGCCCATTTGCCATTGTTCGGCATCGAGATCACGACGCCGTCGGGGCCGACATTCGCGCCTTCGGTGCCGTTGCGGATGTTGCTCGAGGAGGAGCGATAGAGGAAGCCGGTGACGTGTTTGTAGAAGGCCGCGATCGAATAGGCGCCGGTCTTGCCGGCATAATGCTCGAGCGACAGGTCGAGATTGAGCGAGCGCATCGGTTTCAGGTCGGGATTGCCCTGACGGATCGACGTCAACAGCCACTCGCCGGTCGGGTTCTCGTCGCCGTCGCCGTCGGGGTCGGTGTCATAGCCATATTCGCGCGCCGAGCTCATGCGCGCGATATCGGGCCGCGCGAAGCTGGTCCAGATCGCGCCACGCAGCTTGGTGCGGGCAGTCCAGTCATAGGTGACGTGGAGCGAGGGCAGCACGTTGGTGAAGCTGCTCCGGTCGGTGGAGTAGCGGCCGCCCTGCACTTCGTCGAGATTATAGGCGTGGATCCTGTTGCGGGTGGCTTCGACGCGCACTCCGGCGATGATCTGCGCCTTGCCCAGCTCGGCGGTCGCCATGGCATAGCCCGCGATCACGCGTTCGTTGAAGCGGAAGCTGTCCTCGTCGGTGATCACCGCATCGGCGGGATCCACGGCGAATCCGTCGAACACGCTGCTCTCGCCCTTTCCTGCGCGCTGCAGCTCGGCCAGCATCTTGCCGTTGTCGATCGCCGTGCCCAGCCGATAGGCCCCGCTATACTGGCCCCCGAACAGGCTGTTCACGTCGCGACCATAGAAGCCCGAGAAATCCGCCAGCGTGCCGCTCGCGTCGAGGTTGAGGAATTCGCCGCTATAGGTGCGACGCTGCGAATCGAAATATTTGCCGCCGGCCTTGAGGCTCGACAGCCAGGGCAAGTCCGCGCGCCATTCCATGTTGAACTGGGCTTGCCATAGCCGCTCGCTGCTCCCGCCCACTTCGCCGGACAGGCCCGAGAAGCCGTAATTTGCGGGATCCTGCACTCCCGCCATGCCGGCGTCGTTCAGCAGCCATTTCGGGAAGCGGGAATCGCCGGCGCTGCTGAACAGCACGCCCTTGTTGCCCAGCCAGCCATATTGGTCGGTCCGGAACTCGAGCTCGTAGCCGTCGTCGAGATTGTCCTCGGATTTGGAATAGGACAGGTCATAGTCGAGCGTGACCGTGCCCCGCCGGCTGACGCCGCCGAGATTGGCCGAGGCGAGATTTCCGGTCTCCTTATTGCCTTCCCAGAAGCGGCGCAGGCGAAAGCCCTGCGGATCCCAGGTGCCCGAGCCGCCGTAGAGGCTGTAGAGAGATTTGGTCGAGCGATCGGCGTCGGTGATCCGGCCGTCCTTGTCCTTGTCGACGATCTGGTCGACGGTATAGCCATAGATGCGGCCGAGCCTGGCGTCGTGGCCGGTCACCCGATCTTCGGGCTGGGCCAGGCTGGTGTTGCCGGGATCGACCTGGACGAGCCGCGCCGAATTCTTCGCGGTATCATTGCGGAAGTTCAGCCGGTTGAGGAATTCCTCCTTTCGATAGCGGTTATACTGGCCGCGCAGGTGGAAATCGTGATGGTCCGAGCGATAATCGACGCTGCCGTTCGTGCCCCAGCGGCGCACGTCGGTCTCGCCCATGCCCAGATCCATGCCGCGCATCACGAACTTGTTCGGATCCCAGCCGAGCGTCTCGCTGTTGGAATACCAGTTGAGCGGCTGATTGTCGCCGTCGACGCCATTCTGTTCGAACTGCGAGCGGCGGCGGCTCCAGCTTCCCGACAGGAATATGCCGAAATGGTCGTTGAGCTGGCGCCCGACGGCGCCCGAGACCTGCGCCGAGCGGCGGTCGTCGAACTTGTCGAGGAAGCCGGCCTCGGCCGACAGGCGAAGATGGGTCTTGCCATAATCGAACGCGGTGGGCGTGGAGATGTCGACCGAGCCGCCCAGCGCGTCGCCATCGCGATCCGGCGTGAGGGTCTTGTAGACGGTGATCTTCTTGATGCCGTCGGGCGGCAGCACGCTGAGCCGCACGCCGCGGAAGAAATTGTCGTCGCGCGAACCGGCGCCACCCAGTCGCACGCCGTTCATCGTATAATTGTTCAGCTCGGTCGAAAGTCCGCGGATCGTGATGCGATCGCCCTCGCCGGTGGTGTGGTTGCGCACGGCGTTGACGCCGGGCAGGCGCGCCAGCGATTCCGACACGTTGTTGGTCGGCAGCTCGCCCATGTCGTCAGCGGTGACGGTGTCCGATACCATCGCGGACTTGCGCTTGGTCTCCAGCGATTCATTGGCCGCCTTGATATAGCCGGTGACGACGATCTCGTCGTCCTGCGCCGCATCCTGCGGCTCCGCTGCGTCCTGCTGCGCCATGGCCGTGCGAACCGGCGTGGCGGACCGGGCGGTCGCCGTCGCCGCCGTCGCCGCCGGGGCGCCGCGCGCCGGGCGAACGACCACCGTCGCGCCGACGATGCGCGCATCGACCGCCGCGCCCCGCACCAACTGGCGCAGCGCCTGCTCGGCAGTCATCTGTCCGCTGACGCCCTGGCTGCGCTGCCCCCGCAACGCGTCGGGCGAAGCCGACATTTGCAGCCCGGTGACGCGCGAGAAAGAGGCGAGCGCGCCCGCCAGATCCTGCGCCGCGAGCGCGAAGTGATAGGAGCGCTGTTCGGCACCCGCCGGCGCGCCGGTCGCGATGCAAGGCGTCGCGGCAAGCGTGATCGCCAGCGCGGACGCGCAGCTTTTCAGTCGATAGAACATGTCGTTAATTATCCCCGGTCGAAATCGAACTCGACGGATGACGGGTTGAGCCGACATAACCCGACAAAGAAATTTGTTACTTATGAACGACTTATTTGTTACTTATCGGTTACAACCTTCGCCGGGCGGCCGAGGACATAGCCCTGCGCGTCCTCGCGCCAATGAAGCTCGTGTGTCGCGGCGAGCGCGTCGAGGACCATACGCGGTTCGGCGATCCTGAAGCGGCCGCTGACGGGCAGAGTGCCGAGCTCGGCGTCTGCCAGCCGGATCGGCCTTGGCGAGAAACGGTTGGTCTGGTCGATCAACGCGCGCATCGACATGCCTTCGGTCTCGTACCAGCCGGCCGGCCACTCCGGCGTGTTGCCAAAGGGCGCCGCGAGTTGCTGCCCCCGATTGCCGGTGATGCGGATCGCCGTTCCCGCAGGTGCCCGCCAGCTCGATCCGTCCGAACTTTCGATGCCGACGAGCCCGCGATAGACACGGACGGTCACAGCCTTGGAATCTTGACGGTCCACGTCGAAGGCCGTGCCGAGCACCTCGATCCGGGTCTCGCCGCTCGCAACCGAAAAGCGCCGAAATCCCTCATGCGCGACGTCGAAAAAGGCCTCGCCTTGCGCCAGTTCCGCACCGCGCGACCAAGGCGTCATCCGCACTTCGAGCCGGCCACCGCCGCTCAGCACCACCTGTGTTCCGTCCGCCAGCGCGATCCGCCGGGCCGGGCCGGGCGCGATACTGAAGACCTGTGTGGTGATCGAATGCAGCAGCAGCGCCGCGGCAAGGCTGGCGCAGGCCAATACCCCGCCGCCAAGCACCAGGGGGCGCCGCACCAAAATGGCCAGGATCTGCAGCTTTTCCCGTATCGGGTGCGGCCGCGGGCGTTGCCAGGCGACCTCGCCCAGCGCCTGGACGAATGCTTCCGATCCCCAAAGCGCCTGCATTCGCCCAAAGGATTCGGCGTGCGCCGGATCGGCTGCGATCCAGCTATCGAAGGCGCGTGCCATGTCGGGCGTGGGCGCGCTCAGGCGCTCCACCCAGGATGCGGCGTCGCGATCGATTTGCCGCGCGATCGTCACTCTCCAAGCCATTCCAGGCCCAGCCCTGCGCGTTCGAACGCCGTCTTCAGGTCCACCAGCCCTCGCGTGATATGTTTCTCGACTGCTTTGGAACTCAACCCCAGTTCGCCGGCGATCGTCGCGCAGCTCTGGCGCCGCAAGCGCCGCCGCAGGATCACCTCCCGACGCAGCGGCGGCATATCCTGCAGCGCCCTCCGCAATATCTCGACTGCCTGGCGGCCATGGACGACACGGTCGAGCGACGGCGCCGTGCATTCCATGCCATCATCGACCTGGCCCGACAGGCGCAGCTCGCGGCGATGCACATCCACCACCAGATTGTCGGCGATGCGGAAGCCCAGCGCGAACACGCTGCCGATCCTGTCTTGCGCCTGCAGAGCAACCAGACGCGCGAGCGTTTCCTGTGCGACATCCTCCGCCAGGTCAGAGCGCCCCGTCCGGCCGCGGACATAGCGCACAAGGGCAGAGCGCACCGCCGTCCAGTCCTGCTCCGGTTCGGACGGCGATGCGCGGCGAGACATCAGCACGGGCCGGCATTCCTGATTTGCTACTTCAGCCGGCGCCTAGGCACGTCGCATTACGGTTTCACGACGACAGCTTCTCCGCTGTGCCGAATATCATCTCGCGATGCAGCGCATGGGGTTGAGGACGCGGTCGTTGACGCCGTCATTGCCGGCGTCCTTGACCTTGCTGCTCACAGTCAGGCCGTAATCAAGCACGATCTGGTCCTTTGCGGTATTGAAGTCCTGGATCGTGTTCTGGCCATCGAGCCGGCTGAAGTGGAACCTGTCGGCGCCCGCGCCGCGGGATCTCCCGAGCCATGCAGAAAAATCGACGGCTGTGTCCCGAACACCTCCACGGAGGAGATCGGTGGCCACTGCCGGGCGGCACCTCCGATCAGGACGGCGTGAATGGTGCGCCATAAGCGTATGGAGAATGGCGAGATCCCAAGCTGAATCTACCCGAGTTCCACGCCGACTTCCTGAGGTTGCAGCTCGATCTCGATCTGTTGGCGACACTCGAGGATCTGGGGTCTCGAGCATCACCGGCAGATGCCGGACAATGCAAAGGTCCGGTTACCCCGCGGCGGCGTTCGCCAGCGGCCGTCGGGCGGCGCGCCATGCCGGCACCGCGCCACCCAGCACCCCGACGATCAGCGCGAGAGTCACAGCCTGGACGATGTCGTTCGTGGTGAGATCGAACTTGAACATCACCTGGGTAAGGTTTCCGCCGATCGTACTCGCGCTGCGACCCTGCAGGAACAGGCCGGCCAGCGTCACGCCGAGCCCCGAGCCGAGCAGCACGAGCAACACCGCTTCGGCCATCGTGCTCACGAAGATCGACGGCCCGCGAAAGCCGAGGATGCGCAAAGTCGCGATCTCGGTCGAACGCGTCGATACCGAAGTGAACATCGTGTTGAGCGCGCCGGCGAGTGCACCGACCGCCATCGCAATGCCCAGCGGCCAGCCGACGAACAGGATGAGCTTGCCCATGTTCCTGGCCTGGGCAGCGAAATAGTCGCGCTCGGAGCGGGCCACGAGTTTCAGGCTGGTATCGGCGGCGAGATAGCGCTGGAGGCCAGCGAGCGCGGAAGGATCGCTCAGCCGCGCGCGCACAGATTGGACTGCGGCGCTCGACCCGAAGAACTGGCCGACAAGCCTGCGGTCGGCCCAGATTTCCGATTCCATCGCCGATCCGCCAGCTTCGAACACCCCGACCACGCGCCACGCCATGCCTGCGAGGCGAACGTTGCCGCCGGGCTTGAGATCACGGTAGCGACTGGCGATCGCGCTGCCGACGACCAGTTCGTTGCGACCGGGAGTGAGCATGCGTCCGCTCGCGAGCCGCGCCAGCGGGCGTACCGCCAGCCCCTGCGGACCCATGCCACGCAGGGTCACGCTCGACTCTGCGCCGCCGTCCTCGACCGCACTGATCGTCGCGAAACTCTCGGCCGAGATCAGTGGCCCGGTCTTGCCGCTGGCGATCCCCGGCGCGTTGTCGAGCCGGGCGAGCCGCGCGGTATCGATTGCGCTGTTGAACTCGGACGCCGATCCCTCGGCGAGGATGATCGCGCCCCGATCCGATCCGGTGCCGGCGACGGTCGAACGGAAGCCCGACGCCATGGCGAGGAAGCTGAGCAGCACCAGGGTGGCGAGCGCGATGCTCAACACCGTTGCGGACGACATGCGTGCGCGCGACGGCAACCCAAGCAGGGCGATGCGCGCCACTGCGGCGATCTGTTTGACGCTGCCGGTCATCACTTCCTCCCCAATGCTTCGACGATGTTGGTGCGGCTCGCCTTGAGCACCGGCAAGATGCCGGTCAGCACGATCAGCAGCGCCGCGAACCCCGCAGCCATGGCGAGCGTCGAAGGGCCCATGGTCATGCCGGGCAGCACGTCCTTGAGCGCGGCGCCGATCGCCGAGACGATCAGCGCCGCCACGCTCATGCCCGCGACCGCGCCGGCGACCGTGATCAGCGCGACTTCGCCCGCGAAGATCCGCGCGACGCGCAGCCGCGAGAAACCGAGCGTCTTGAGCACGCCGATCTCGCCGGTGCGCTCGCCGACCATGAAGATCAACGTGTTGCCGACGACGCACAGGATGACGACGAACGCCGCGCCGACGATCAGCCGGACGATCAGCATCAGGTCGCCGATCTGCGACAGGAAGGCGCGACCGAGCGCAGCCTCGCTCTGGGTGCGCGTCGCGGCGGCGGAATTGGCGTATCCGGCATCGATCGCGCGGGCCATCGCGTCGTTGGCGGCAAGGTCGCGGCCCTGGACGAGAACCCAATTGATCCGATCGCGCCCGGTGAGCAGCGCTTCGTTGTAATACGCGAAGTGTCCGGCCATGCCGAGTTCGCTGCCGCCGGGCTGGGCAGCGGTGTAGATGCCGGCGACGGTGAAGCGCCAGGCGCGCGTTCCGTCCTCACGCAGATCGTTGAAGCTCTGCAGCGTCACCTGATCGCCGCGCTTCCAGCCATAGCAATCGGCGAGCGCGCGACCGACCAGCAAGCCGTCGCGCGTGGCGACGAAGCGGGCGCGATCCTCGTCGGCGAGGTTCACGACGTCCCTGGACAATCCGAGATAGGCTTCCGGCTCGACCATCACTGCCGAGACGATGTCCTTGGGCTGTCGCCAAAAGACCAGTGCCATGCGCACCGGGCTCGAACTCGCGACATTGGTCTGGCGGGCGACATCGCGGGCATAGGCGATCGGCAGCGTCTGCTGGAAGCCGTTGCGGTTGACCACCATCATCCGCTCGTGCGCGCCAGGCTGGTCCTCGAGCCGGAACGCCGTGGCGACGGCGCTCAATACTCCGAAGATCAGGAAGGCCACGGCGATGCACCCCACCATCAGCAGCATGCGGACCGGATTGCGCAGTGCGTTGCGCCCGACGAGCGTGGTCTCCCTCATGCCGCGATCGCTTCGTCGACGAAGCGTCCCTTTTCGAGGTGGAGCACGGTGTCGGCGGCACGCGCGGCCACCGGATCGTGGGTAACCATCACGATGGTCTTGCCGAGCTCGTCGGCGAGCAGCCGCAGGATCTCGAGCACCGCGTCGGCGCTCGGCCGGTCGAGATCGCCGGTGGGCTCGTCGGCGAGGATCAGCTTGGGATCGGCGACCAAGGCGCGGGCGATCGCGACGCGCTGCTGCTGTCCGCCCGAAAGCTCGCGCGGGCGGTGCCGGGCGCGATCGGCCAGCCCGACCACGTCGAGCGCGGTATCGACCCGGCGGCGGCGCTCCCTGGCGCTCATCTTGTGGAGCAGCAGCGGCAGCTCGACATTCTGCGCCGCGGTGAGCATCGGCATCAGATTGTAGAATTGGAAGATGAAACCGAGTGTCTGCGCGCGCCACCGGGTCAGCCCCGACTCGCTGTAGCTGTCGATCCGCTCGCCATCGACGGCGAGCATGCCGCTGTTCGGGCGATCGATGCCGGCGAGCATGTTGAGCAAGGTGGTCTTGCCCGATCCCGACGGCCCCATCAGCGCGACGAAGCGTCCGCGTTCGATCGAGAGCGACAGCTTGTCGAAGATCGGCACCTCGGTGTTGCCGCGGCGATAGCTCTTGGACAGATCGACGATCTCGATGAGATTGTCGGCGGCGGGAACGCGCTGCATGAAGTTCACGACCGGTCTCCTTTGGGAAGGAACGCCGCCTTGGCGGCCATTTGCGGGAGGATGCGCGGATCGCGGCGCACGAATGCGATGTTGACGCGCACGGTGGCACGGTTGCGGTCCGCCGAAGGCACGATCGCGGCGACGGCGGCCTCGAACCGCTCGCCCGGAAGCGCATCGAAGGTCAGCACCACGCGCTGCCCCGAGCGGATGCCGCTGATATAGGCTTCGTTGACATCGGCCTCGACCTGCAGGCTGGCCATGTCGACGAGGGTAACCACACCGGTGCGAGTGAAGCCGCCGCCCGCCGAGATCGGCGAGACGAGTTCGCCGACTTCCGCATTCTTCTCGATCACAACCCCGGCAAAGGGCGCGCGGATCGCATAGCGATCGAGTGTTACATGGGCGGCACGGACTGCCGCCGCGGCACCGTTCAGCGCGGCTTCGGCGGCGGCGATGCGCGCGCCGAGCATGCCGCTCTCGGCCTGGCTTTCCTCGAGCGCGGCCAAGGTGGTGAAGCCGCGCTGGCTGAGCGCCTGGCGGCGCGCGAGCGTGGCTACCGCCTGGCGATGCTGGTGGCGGAGCGCCGCGACGGTCTGGCGGGCTTCGGCCTGGGCGGCGACCGCCCGGTCGAGCGCCGCGCGCGCATCCGAATCATCGACGCGGGCAATGATCTGGCCGGCCTCGACATGATCGCCCTCGGCCACCAGTACCTGGCGAAGCTGCCCGGTGACCTGCGAGCCGACGGTGCCGCCGCGCTGGGGTACGACGAACCCTGCGGCGACCAGGCTGGCAACAGGCGCATCGGCGGCCGGGGTAGCGGGCTGTGCGGGGACTGCAGCGGCGGGCACGGCCTTGGCGCCGCCGAGTAACGATGCGGTCGCGACGCTGCCGACAGCGAGGCTCGCCAGCCCGGTGATGAGGAGCGGCATCAGGGACCGGCGCCCGTGACGCTCGATGCGGACGGCAGGCGCCGCCTTGGGAACGGCCCTTGTCGGCTCGCGATCGAGCCGGAGCTCGCGCAGCCGATCGGCGACGGTGGGGGTCATTGGTCCACCGTCTTGCGCTCGCAGCGCGCGCGTGCGGTTGCCCAGATCAGGCCCGCGCCAAGTCCCAACACGATATGCGGCACGGTTGCGACCAAGCCCGCGTTCCACAACAGGCTGCCGCTGGTCGCCGCGAAATAGTCGAACGGCGCGGCGCACAGCAGGACGGTTGCGGCGACGAGACCGGCGACCATGCCGGTCGCCGGGCGTCCGCCGGGCAGCGACAGCCGCGGCAGCACATAGAGCAGCAGCAGGAACAGCGCGCCGAACCCGATCTTGGCATAAGGCGGCACCTTGTCGGCGATCGTGAACACCGCCTTGGCGACGGCGCCGATTTCGGTCTCGCTACCGGTCTGCAGCCAGCGTACCACCGCAGAGACATAAGTGAACGAGGCCCATCCGATCATCCATCCGATCAGCGTGCATTTGTGCGCCGCCAGCCCGGTAAGGGCCGAAGCGCGAGCCTGCGGTGTCAACGGCGCGGTCATGCGGACTTCTCCTGGAGGAACTGACGATGGACGAGGCGGCGGTAGAAGCCGGCGCCGGACAGCAAGACCTCGGGCGCGCCACGCTCGACCAATTCGCCGCCGTCGAGCGCAACGATCTGGTCCATGGCCTCGAGCCCGGTCATGCGATGCGTGACGAGGATGCAGGTGCGCCCGCGCATCAGCGCTTCGAGCCCCTGCAAAACGAGATGGGCGTTCTCCTCGTCGAGACTCGACGTGGCTTCGTCGAGGAGCAGGATCTCGGGGTCGCGCAGGAACATCCGGGCGATGGCGAGCCGTTGGCGCTCCCCGCCCGACAACCGCGCGCCGCGCTCGCCGATCTGGGTGTCGAGACCTTCGGGCAGCGCTGCCACGAACCCGTCCGAGCGCGACAATGCGAGTGCGCTGGCAATGGCTTCCTCGCCGACCGGCCGATCGATCCCGTAGAGCAGGTTGTCACGGACGCTGCCGGAGAGCATCGCCGAGGTCTGGGCGACATAGCCGATCCGCGCGCGCCACTCGCGAAGCGGGATCGTCGTGATATTCTCGTCGCCGTGGCGGATGCTGCCCTGATCGGGGGTGTAGAAGCGCTCGACCAGCGCCAGCAGCGTCGACTTGCCCGAGCCGCTGGGGCCGATGATCGCAGTGCGGCTGCCAGGCGCGAAGACCAGGCCGTCGAGCGACAGCGCCAGGCGATCGCCATAGCTGAAGCGGATCTGGTCGAAGGTCAGCGCCCTCGGCGTGCGGCCGGCGGTGGCGCGTGGCGTCGCCGGTGCCGACCATTCGGGAGCGAGGCGCAGCACTTCGGCGAGCCGGGTAGAGGCGCCGCGCGCGACCGAGAGCTGCGAGAAGAAGCTGGTCAGCTGCGCCAGCGGTCCGACGACGGTGAAGATGTAGAGCAGGAACGCCGTGAGCGTGCCCGAGGACAAGGTTCCAGCTGCGACGCGCATCCCGCCATAAGCGAGGATCGTCACCAGCGAGATCGTCACCGCCAGCGTCATCACCGGGCTGAGCGCGGCCTCGATCCGCGCGGAGCGGCAGCCGAGTGCGAACAGCGCGGCAATGCCGGTATCGGCACGGCGGCGCTCGCGCTCCTCGGCGCCGAAGGTCTTGACCATCCGCATCTCGGCGAAGACCTGAGTCAGGCGTCCGCTCAGCTTCGCAGTCTCGTCCTGGGTTCGATAGGCCACCGCCGCCATCGTCAGCATCACCGGCAGCATCGCGAGGAATGCCGCGCCGATCACGCCGAACAATATGCTGGCGAGCGCGGCATCCATCGAGAACAGCACCAATGCGGCGCCGGCGAGCAGCAGCACCGCCGACGCGGCGTTGAGGCTCTCGCGCGAGATGAGCTGGGCGACCGCCCTGGTGTCGTTGATCACGCGGCTGGTCACTTCGCCGCTGGCGAGCCCGTCCAGATAGGTGACCGGCGCCGCCACCAGCCGCTCGATCGCCGCGCTGCGCAGCCGGGCGCCGAGCGCAAGCCCCGCCCGGCTGGTGAGATAGCGCGCCAGGGCCGCGGCGACCGCGGCGGCGAGGAGTACCAGGACCAGCTGCACGACGACCGGCTGGCCGAACAGGCCGCCGGAGGTGGCGATCGTGCCCGATCCGTCGACGATCGTGCGGGTGAGCAGTGGAAAGCCCAGCGTGCCGCCCACCTCGACCAAGGTCAGCAATGTCGCGACGACCAGCGCCGCGCGATCGATGCGGACATGGCCCAATACCGAGAAAAGATCGGTATAGGACGCAGGCCCGGTCCTTGGGCCCGCGGCGTTGGTGGGTGACGCGCGGGTCACGCGCGCAGGCTCTCGAGGCGAGCGAGCTTGTGCTGTGCCCAGCCCGCGACCAGCGCGCTGTCGCTGCGCGTGCCCTGTTCGAACACTTCCATCGTGCCTTCGAGATCCGGCCTGGTCGCCGCCATTGCCTTGAGCGCGGCGAAGCGCACGCGCTCCGAGAGATGCGACCGTGCGGTCTCGGCGAGATAGTCCGTGGCGTTCTCGCCGCCGACCTGGGCGATCATCGGCATCAGCGAGCACATCGACATGCGGTTGATCATGTTTCCGACGAAGTTGCGCTCGACGTCGAAGCCATATTGGTCGACCACGCTGCCGCGCACCGTCAGCTCCATGATGTTGAGGCTGATCGACATGCTCTCGGGCGGCAGCTGATCGTGGATGTCGTAGCAGGCGCGGTAGAGCATCACCTTGCCCTCGCTGAGCGAGCTCTTCTCCACGAACTTGAGATCGACGGGCTCGCCCGGGTAACCGGCGGTTTCCTCGTAGTCATAGGTGTAATAGTTGCTGCTGTAGCCCGGGCCGAAATGACCGACGGTCAAGAAGTTGAACGAATGATCGTGCGGGTGATGATAGAAGAACTGCTCGGGTCCACTGGCACGCAGGATGTGATCGTTGGACGACGGCCAGAAATTGGCACGCAGGAAGAAGGTCTGCTGGCGCTTGGTAGGCGCGTAGAGCATGATGACCTGCGGCCCGTAATTGTTCGAGCCGTTGCCGATCCCGGTGCGCTTCTTGAGTTCGTCGAGCGCCATGTCGCCGAGAAAGGTGCGGTTGTTGCTCAGTCTCTTGAGCATCGGCGCCGCCGCGATCATCTGATCGTGATCTGATGTGTCGATATTCTCGTCGTGCAGATATTCGATGATTTCGCCGAGTTCGATCGCGTCGGTCTGCGGAGAGTCGATGACTAGGGGCATGGTGGCGTCTCCTATCGGTGAGTGAGCGTCATTCGGCCGCGATGGCCGGCATTTCGTCGCTGAGCATTTCGATCGTGCGCTGCGCGGCGCGGCGCACCGCGGCCTGCGGATCCCGGTCGCGCATCCGCTCGAGATGCGGCCAGGCACGCTCGAGATTGAGCCCCAGATACTCGCGCATCGTGTGCCAACGGACATAGTGCGAGGGGTGCTCGAGCAACCGTTCGAGCTGGTCGCAGCTGTCCTGGCGGCCGAACAGGCGCATCGCGGTGGCGAGCATCTGCAGCCGCGTCGGCTCCTGCGCCGGCGAGCTGGCGCCGACCATCCTGCGCGTATCGAAGTCGAACTCGAGCGCCATCGGCATCCCGCCGCGGTACATCTGGATCTGCAGAACCAACGCGTGCGATCCGGCCTTCGCGGAATATTCGAACGATTCGTTCGCCTTGAAGTGGAGCGCGTCGCCGGCCTTGCAGTCGAACCGATCGCCTTCCTCGAAGCGCAGGTCGAGCGTGTGGAGGTCGTCATCGTCGCCGAAGGTCGGGATCTTCCACGACTGCAGCGGAAATTCGTGCGAGCGGAAGAATTTGAGATAGGTCTCCTGGCCGCCAAAGGTCAGCGTGCGCCGCTCGCCATAGCGCTGCTTGGCCAGATCGATCTCGAAGCCGTCCAGGGCCAGCAGCATCGCGGTGAACTGGTCGGTGGAGGCGAGCACCATGCCGCCGAAAAATTCGCCGCCGATCGGCTGGAACGACGAGCCATAGAACGGATTGCGGTCGGCGCAGCGCTGCTCCTCGGCGACGACCGCCTGGATCCGATCTTCGGTGAAGAAGACGTCGCACAGGCGGAACACTTCCGCCGGCGTCATGTCCTCGTTCGCTGCCAGAACGCGCTTGAGGTCGCCAAAGCCGAGATAGTCGTTATAGTAGCTGACGCTGCGCTTGTTATCTTCCAGCAGGCCGGGACGGAACTCGGGGGCCGTCACCACCGCCATGATATCCTTGAGATTCTTCATGTCGTTTCCCTCATGCCGATCAGAACGGTTCACCCGATCCCGTCAGGTGTTTGCGGGCGCGGCGAACCTGCCGCGCCCGCAAGCGGTTATTCGGCGCTGACTGCGTCGTTGGTGACCGCGATCACGACGCCGATGATGATGCCGGCGATGACCTGGCCGGCGACGACCGGCGTGTGGCGGGCCGAACCGGGAGCACCGACTTCGAGGTCGAGGGCGGGCAGGTTGTTGGTGTCGAACATGGAATTTCCCCTTTGTGAGCGTTTCAGAGCTGGTCGGCGTCGGCGAAGAAGATCGCGCCGATAATCGAGGCGATACCCGCGGTGAGGCTGCAAATAACGGCCTCGCCGCGCTGCTCGACGAGCATTCCGACTTCGAAATCGAGAGAAGGCAAATTATGAACTTGATGATTGCTCATTTTTATTCTCCAGTTGTTGAGCGTAAGCTCTTTTCTTGTCGATCTGTCAGGTTGTTCTGACAAATAGATGTTGTTCTTATTATGCTATACAGTCAATGCATCGAGGCTGTTGTTGCGCTCAACTTGAGACCATTTCCGCGAAGCACCGGGAAGACGGGCGAGCGTGCGCGCCACTTCGAGGAAATAGCGCTCCAGCGCTGCGCGCGATTCGGGGCTCAGTTCCACCCAGGTGCGACGGCCGTCGCACGCGTCGGGGGCACTGCTGAGCGTGCCTGTCTCGATCAGATTGCCGACCCAGCGCACCCCGGTGCTGCGCGGCACGCCTGCGGCCAAAGCGAGGTCCGAGATCGAAACCCGGACGCCCTTTCGCTCGGACAGATACAGGTCGAGCAGCATGTCCCAGACCGGATCGGCCATGTGGAAGTTCGCGAGCAGCCGGCGCTGCAGGCCACGCGAGCGGGCGATGTCCGCCGCGACGCGACCGCACCATTCGGATTCGGAAGCCTCGCTCTCCGCGGCGTCCCAGGCGGCAGTCGCCTGAAACGGGGCATTGGTGGGCAGGGTGGTATGCACGCGCATTGCAGCACCTCCTCAATGAACGGATCGCTGGATCCATGGGCGCCCGGCCTCGACCGCGGCGCATTGGCGCGCGGCCATCCGGGCGATGAACGGATTGGTGTCGCGGGATCCGCGCTCGAACACCGCGAGCCGATCGTCGAAGCTGGCCTGGGCCGAGGCGAGGGCCGTGATCGCACTGAACTGGATCCGGTCGCTCGGGTGATGCGCGGCAAAGGATTCGACAAGGTCGCGGGCATCGCCGCCGCCTAGCTGCGCGCACAGCGCCAAAAGCGGTTCGACGGCGCTGCGGGTCAGATGCGCGGCGACGGTCTTGCCGTCGGCATCGAAGCGATACTGATCCCGAAAGCTCAGATGCGGCGCGCGCTCCATGATATTGAGCGATACCGAAAGTTCGTCGGCGGGCAGTTGAGCGTGGACATCGCGATGCGCGCGATAGAGCATGATCTTGCCTTGCTCGAGCCGGGCCCGCTCGACGAAGCGCAGATCGGCCTCGTCGCCGATAGCGCCGGCGAACGTCTCATAGTCGTATTCGTAATAGTCGCTCCAATAGCCTGGGCCCATGTAGCCAGCGGTCAGGAACGAGAAATTATGGTCGTGGGGGACATGGTAGAAGAATGCCTCGTGACCATTCTCCCGGAGCAGACGGTCGTCCTCGGACGGCCAGAAATTGGCCCGTAGGAAGAAGCCGCGCGACTGGTGCAGGATCACCACTTGCGGCCCATAGACATTCTGCGCGCTCTGATCGCGGCAATGCTGCTTGAGTTCGTCGACGATCATGTCGGCGAGGAAGTCGCGATTGTTGGCGAGCGCCTTCAAACCATCCCCGAACGACGCGAAGCTATCCTCGTCGCGCGCGTCGAACCGGCCGGTTTCGAGTGCTTCGACCAGATCGCCAAGCTCGGCGCGGTGCTGTGTGGCGGTTTCGATCACGCGTGGCATGCGCCGGCCTCCATCTCGAGCACGCCCAGCGCGTTTCGCGCCGCCGCGCGCAGATCGGGATGCGGGTCCCGGTCGGCCATCGCGTGGAGCCGGGCGCAAGCGCGGCCCTGGTTCAGCCGGAACAGCTCCGTCGTTGCATGCCAGCGCAGGAAGAAACTGTCGTCATGGGTGAAGGGCTCGATAACGGCGTCGTCCTCGCTTCGCCCCAAGGTGGCGAGGAAGCTGAGCAGCATCTGGCTGCGCGAGGCCGTATCGCTCGTGCTGCACGCCGCGACGGCCGTGAGATCCTCCGAATCATATTCGACGAGCAACGGCGCGCGATCGCGCAGGATTTCGGCCTGGAGCACCACGATGTCGCCAATGGCGTGCTCGATGACATAGCTCCGGGTCCGGCCGTCGAGCGTCAGGACCTCGTTGTCCTCGATCGCCCGATGCCCGGCGGCGCGGCAGGTGAGACCGTCATCAAGGCTGAAATTGCCGGATATTTCCGGCGCGTCCCACATCTGCAGCAGCGCACCGCCGGCGCGCAGGAATTTCTGTACCGAGACGGTGCCGGTGAAGGTGATCGCCGCAGGGCCGCGGCGTTGCATCTTCTTCGCGGCCAGCACATCGACCGGCAGGCTGTTCAGTGCGATGTTGACATGACGGTGCGCGAACACCGCGATGCCGCGCTGGAAACCATTGCCGGTCGGCGCGAGCGGGGGTTCGAAATAGGCGTCGCGAAGTGCGTCCTGTGCCATCGCGGCGATCCAGCCCTCGATCCAGTCGGTATCGGCAAAGGCGGCTTCCACCACTTCCCGAACGGCATCGGCGGTCGGATCGGCGAGCGCGTCGAGTGCGCCATGGAGCGCAGCCAGCGCTGGTTGCAAGCGCCAGTGATGCGCCGGCAGGCTGGTCGGCAGCGCGCCGCCGCGGACCTGCTCCGCCTGGCTGAAATAGTGCCGAAGTTCCGGTCTGGAAATCATACATATCCTCCCGCGCCAGGCACGATTCCGCGGTCGCCGCGCCGTGAAGGCGGCGGCGGGATCGATGCTGGCTTGTATGCAGACGTCTAGTTCGAGCGGCGATGGATGGGCCGTGACGGCATCGCCACGGCGCCCTCCCGGTCGGCCGCTATCCCCCGATGAGATAAGTGCCGACGATCACGCCGATGCAGACCGGTCCCCCGACCTCCTGGCGCGTGACGTGCCCGCAGAATCCAACCGGGGTGCGCAGAGTGAAAGCGGAAGCGTGCAGGTTGCTGGTCTTCGTCATGGACATTCCCCCGAAAAGCAGCCGGCAGAACCGGCCAGTACCTCCCAAGTCGCGGCCTCCGGCGCACAGGTCTCCGCTTCGCCGATCGCGTGATATCGCGTTCGGCGGATCGGTATCCGTCTGAGGCTTTCGACAAGGACGGCTGTTCAATGCCGTCAATCAATTAGTCTCGCGGCGGGGAAAAACCTGTCGCAGTTTTTCGAATTTTTTTTGAAGGCGTGAACTTGCGGGCGTCGCCCGCTAGACGCCGAGCATCAGCTGGTCGATCGCGGTCTCGCGGCGATGATCGTCCAGCACGTCCGAAAGCTGCCGGATGACCGCGCGTTGGTGCCGGAGCCGCAGGAACAGGAATGCGATCGTCGCGGCGATCACTGCCAGGCCGAGCAGCGCCGACCAGCTGAGCAGCGTGTTCGCCAGATGCGGGCCGAGCGGACGCCCGTCGCGCTGGCTCAGCACTGCGAAAACCATTCCCAGCAACGTCGCCGGTCCGAACAGCGTCAAATCGAACAGGGTGCGGCGGACGCGTGCGCGGTATCGCCGGATCTGACCTTCGAGGAAGCTCTCCCGGTCGCGCTGGTTGGCGCCCCATTCCACGCGCCGCAGCCGATAGCGCGTCCGTGCCGACCATAACAGGAGGAGCAGGATCATCACGCCGACCGCGAGCGAACCGAGCGTGAATTTGCGCCAGATGCCGAACACCACGAAGACGGTCAGGCAGGCAGCAACCAGCAATTCGGCGCGCTCGATCCATCGCGCCCGCCGCAGCACGCGCTCCGACAGCGCCGACACCTCTTCCGCGGCATGCCGTACGCTGCCCCGCCACAATTCAGAGAGATCGTCGAACTCACCGGCCATGCGCCGCCCCCATTTGCTCGACAAGCGCCGCTTTCGCCCGCTGGCAGCGGAGCATCGCGGCATTGGCGGTGATCCCCAACGTCTCGCCGATCTCGATGAACGAAAAGCCTTCCAGCATCAGCGTCGCCGTCTCCCGCTGGGCCACGCTCAACTGCCGCATCGCCGCCAGCAATCGCGACCGCCGATCCGCGACGATCGCCGCTTCGTCGGGCTGCAGGTCGGCGGTGGGAAGCTCTTCGCCCAATTCTTCCGTAACAGGATTCCGCGCGCGGCGCGAGACGTGCGTCACCGCCCGCTTCTGGGCGATGCTGGCGACATAGGTCTTGAGCGAGGATTGGCCGCGAAAGGACGGCAGCGCACGCCACACGGCAAGAACGATCTCTTGCTTGAGATCCTCACGCTGGCTCGGATCGGCTTCGTAAGCGAGTGCTATGCGCGAAAGCAGCCCCGAATGGGTGCGTATGACGTCATTGAAGCTTACATCGCTCAAGACGTTTACCCGCCCCCGGACAACCAGCCACTCTCAGCGACTTAAACCGATCCGATGCGACAGGGAAGCGTTGATCTGGCGGCCAAGAACAGGTGCTTTTGGTAGCACTTCCGAACTGCGCGTTTCGCGACTGAATGCCTTCAACGGTCTGCAGAAGCTTTTGATATTCTTGTCAGAGATGGGATGGGGAGCATGGGGCGGCGATCGCGAGGGCGTCGATCAATGGCGCCCGACCTTCGTTCATGTCGCAATCAGGTCGCCTCAATGTCGCGGCCTGGTGGGTTGCAGACACGAAGTTCCAGCGCCGGGGCAGCGCATGGACCGCGTACTGCTAAAGAGAAGCCGTGCAGGGCTACGCGCGTTTCTCGGCGAGCGGCAACAGGATCAGCGTGATCCGATCATGACCGACGGCGATATCGAGCGTCTCACCCGCTGCCACATCGATCGGTTCGGGAAAGCTGTGCAGCACCTGGAGCCAGCCGCCATCGGTGTAGCGATCGGGGTGATTGTCGAACGACACGTCTTGCCACAGATCGATGTGCATCCACTGGACGATCCCAATGGCGCGCCCGCTCGCGGTGACGGGTATGTGCAGCCGTGTGAGCGCGGCGTCGTGCTTCTCCCGGGTCAGGTCGAGGCGTACCAGTTCCAGATCATCTGACAGTCGCTGCCATTCGGTCATCGTGCCGTGGATCGGCAGGCGTTGTGGGGCAAAGGCAGTGAAGGCCGAAAGGTCGAACCCCGAAACCTCGCCGACAAAGGCGTAGTCGGCCAGGTTTTCACTCGCCACAAGGCATCCCATCGCGCTTGCCGCGCGCGGTATCACGATTGCGTCGGGCGCGAGCAGACGGCGATGCGCGTCCTCGAACGTGTCGAGCACTTTCTCCGTCAGCAGATCGCTCGAGAGGATTTCCGAGACGAGGATCTCCGCCGGCGCGTCGAGTTCCGCGCCAATGGCGAGTTCAGTCGAAGGCCTAGCGTAGACCGTGATGCGATCAGCATAGCCGTTTTGGGCGACGATCTGCTGCGCCATGTCGGCGATCATCGGCTCCATCTCACACGCCACCACTTTTTGTGCCCCGGCACGCGCGGCCATCAGCGACAACAGGCCGCTGCCTGCGCCGATATCGAGCACCCGCGCCTCGGGGCCGGCGACATGGATCGCGGCTTTTATCGCGGCCTCGAACGCATCGTTGCGCGGCACGTCGTTCATCATCGGGATGTGCCAGAAAGGCACCGATCCCGCGCCGAGCCGTCGAACCTGATGACGCAGGTGCAGATTGTCGGGCTGCAGCGCCAGCGCGCGGCGGAAATGCCGGATCGCTTCGAGATTTCGCCCCGCATCTGCCAGAACCACGGCCAGATTGCCGATCGCGATCGAATTGTCGGGGTCGATCGCGCAGGCGCGCTCGAGCGTGGCGATCGCTTCGGCAGTGCGGCCGAGCCAGTGCAGCGTCAGCCCCTGTTCATGCAGCGCCACGGCATGATCGGGCTCGATCGCGAGAAGCTGGTCCCAGGCGGCGAGAGCATCTTCGGCGCGCGAGAGGCGCCCGAGCAGGCCCGCAAGCAAAGGCAGTACTTCTGCTGCGCGATAACCCTGCGCCAGCACTTTACGATAGCCCGATTCGGCGCCTTCGAGATTCCCCTGTTCGTGCAGAGCCATCGCTTCGGCGAGCGTCGCGCGTGCCTCGGTCAGGCGGTCAGGGGAGTCCAGGTCGGTCACGTTGATTGTCCTTACGCTATCGGTGTCGAGGCGCGTCCTGCCCGATATGCCAATCGCCGCCGCCAGTGATAGTCTCCGTATAACTTTCTGCTGGCTCCAGAACTTTACACCGTACGAAATGTTCGCGGCTGTGGAGCGACGATCGTTATGTCCGATCAAGCTGTTCGAGTGCTCGTTATCCGACACCAGAAAGTGCCTCTCGTCAGGCTTTCGAGCTCCGCGCGCTTTCGCCAGCCAATGGTTACCGGGCTCACCGCGCTTGCGAAGGGGCTATCCTAGCCGCCGCGCGCGATCGTTCAAACCGAGCCGCTAGCCTCTCTTCGAAGTTCGGTTTGGGGCCGCGCGCGGCGACGGACGAGAGATATCCGCAGTACGTAGGTCGCCCGCTCCGCGGCCTTGCCGTTGCCGACGTATGCGCATCCGGTTGATTATCCGCGGAACGCAGGAGTGGGTGCCGGGGCCGCATTTTCGCAGAACGCATTGACGAGATGTTGTATCATATCTCATAGGCGCGGGCTCGCTATGGGAGCTGAGATACATGCAGATTCGTACGAGGCGAGGCGCGCTGGCGCTGCTCGCAACTGCTTCAATTGCCGTCGGGGCATCTATGCCGGCCAGCGGGCAGGAAGTGTCCGCGGAGCAGGAAGACCGGAAACGCAGGAAAGGATCCGGCGAGATCGTGGTTACCGGTCGCTCGCTGGTCACCGAAAAGACGACCCCTTTGCCCGTGCAGATACTGTCAGGTGACGAACTTGTTCATCGCCGCCAAGGGGGACTTGGTGAAACGCTCGCCGGCTTGCCTGGCATCCACCTGGACAATTTCGGCGGTGGCGCCTCGCGTCCCGTGATCCGCGGGCAAACCTTGCCGCGGATCGAAGTTCTGACGGATGGTGCAAATCTGTTCGACGCCTCCTCTGTCTCGCCGGATCATGCGATCACGACCGATCCGCTGTTACTGGACGCGATCGAGATCCAGCGCGGGCCGTCCACCGTCCGCTATGGGGGCAATGCGCTCAACGGCGCGATCAACCTGATCGACAGCAAGGTGCCGAAAGCAGTGCCCAACGGCGGATTGACCGGCGCGACCGAGGTCCGCTTCAGCACCGGAGACGAAGAGAAGACGGTCGTCGGTCGCGTCACCGCGGGGCTGGGTTCGTTCGCCCTGCATGCCGAGGGATCGCGACGCGTCACCGAAGACTATAACGTGCCGTCCGCTTATGGCTCGAACGAATTGCGCGATTCCTTCGCGAAGAGCTCAAGCTACAGCGTTGGCGCCTCGTGGATCACGTCGAAAGGCTATATCGGCGCCGCTTACACCCGGCAGGACAGCGAATATGGGCTACCCGGCCACTCGCACAAGAATGCGCCGTGTCACACGCACGATCTCGATCTCCATTGCGGGACCCATGGCGCGACCAATCCCTTCGCGGAGTCCGATGACAGCCACACCGCGCAGATCGCGCTGCGCAGCGAGCGGGTCGATGTCCGCGCCGACTATGATCGCCTGCTTCCCGGGCTGGAGCATGCCCGCCTGCGGCTGTCCTACACGGACTATATGCACGACGAGGTAGACGGCCCGTTCCTGTTCTCGCGCTACGCCAATCAGGTCTATGATGGTCGGCTGGAGCTGACTCATTTGCCGGTACTGGGGTTCAGCGGGACCTTCGGCGTGCAATATACCGATGGGCTGTTCAGTGGCCTGAACGTCAATAATGCCTATCGCGGTTTCGGCGACTCCTATGACTTCAAAACCGAGAATGTGGGCGTCTTCCTGACGGAGCGGCGTGCCTTCGGACCGGTCGATGTGGAGATCGGCGTGCGACAGGATTGGCGCACGATGGGTGCGGTGAAGAAGCACTGGACGGAGTATTACATCTTTCCGCCGGGTTATGTGCTGACCCCGGAGCTCGAGGAGACGTACAAGCAGGGCTACGACAGCTATTTTGCGCGGCATTATCCGCCGACGAAACATGATCCATTCTCGGCATCGCTGGGTGCGACATGGAATATTTCAGCCGGATACAGCCTCGGGCTGACGCTGGCGCGATCGCAGCGTGCGCCGAGCGTTCGGGAGCTCTACGCGCGGGGCAACAACCTCGCGACCAGCAGCTACGAGGTTGGCCTCGCACGGACCCATAGCGTCTCGAGCCTGCTTCCGGCTCCGACGACCCATGTGGAGGAGACGACCAAATCGATGGATCTGACGTTTCGCAAGATTGGCGGACGCACCGAGTTCGAGGTCGGGATGTTCTATCAGGACGTGAACGACTACATCTTCGCGCGATTGATCGAGGAGGATCGGGAGACGGGAGTCCCGCACCGCCTGCTGGTCTACACCGCAGCCGATGCGCGCTTCTTCGGCATCGATGGCCAAATTAGTCATCGCTTTTCCCCGGAGTCGCGCGTCACGATCTTTGGCGACTATGTCGATGCCGAACTCAGGAGCGAGAACGACAATCTGCCGCGCATCCCGCCGGGGCGGCTGGGCGCTCGCTACGAACACACATCCGGGCCGGTGCGTGGCGACGTGGAATATTATCACACCTTCGAGCAGGATCAGTTTGCTTCCTACGAGACGCCCACGCCGGGGTATGACATGGTCAATGCGACGCTCGCCTACCGCCTCGATCTGGGCAGGCCCAAAGGCGTCGAATTCTATGTGCGCGGCACCAATCTGACCAACCAACTGGCCTATGCGCATACCTCCTTCGTCAAGGATCAGTCGCCGCTGCGCGGACGGAGCGTTGCGGTCGGCATGCGGCACAGCTTCTAGCGGGCCCGGGACCGGTGACCTTCGGCGCGGTGTCAACCCCGCTGAACGGATGATCGGTCCCGAACTGCCGTCATCGGAGGTGACTGGAGCGCGAGGAGCGATTGCTTCAGGTATCGGACCCTTGCGGTGGAAGGGCTGACTGAGGCAGCCCGGATCGCTGAACAAAATGCGGAGGCGTTGGAGAACTGCGGCGAGTGCGTCGCGCCGCGGCAAGCCTTTCGGTTGGGTGATCACGGTTGCAAACCGCTACCCCGTTAGCCGAACGACCGCGGCTTCGCGCCCGATCTCGAGGCTTGCCGTCGCTGCGGGCCAGCCAGAGCTGCATAGGGTTTATCGTGAGACTGTCTCCGCCGCCGAATCGCTGCGGGCTCGCGCCCCGGCAAGGCCGGCTGGGGCGGACTCGCCATTGCAGGCAAGTCTGCCGGATTGCTTCGCGTCGTCCTCACGGACGCGACGACAGATGCGCCAGGCAACGGCGGCGCGTCCCGCCCGGAAAGAAGCGCCGAATGATCCTGCCGTACAGGTCGCGCTATCCGTGGATCGGGCACCTGCCGCCCAGTTTGATCCTGCGCTTGCAGCGGCCACCGCTCAGAGTGGGCTTGTTGCAGCGCTTCAAATTGGGCTTGCCGATCTTGCTGATCCCGATCGAATTGGAAACGCCGAGCGGCTTCGCCGTCGCGCTCTTCTTGCCGAACGACACGCCCTTGCGGTTCGCGCGCAATTGGGTCCAGGTCTGGACCAGATAATTATATTGGTCCCTGCTCAACGCCTTCGCCACGCCCGGATGATTGACCGCGATCGTGCTGAGGATGCCCTTGTCGATCGCGGTGCCGAGCAATCGGCGCACCGACGATTCGGACTGCATACGGACATAGATCCCCATCTCGCGCAGCGCGCCGATGCCCGAAATGAAGTTGAGCACGACCTGCGAGGTCGATCGGGTCACCGTGACCGGGAAGTCATAGGGCCGCAGGAACTTGACCCGCAGCAGGAAATTGCCCTTGCCTAGGTGCCCGGTGAGATAGGTGTGGAACTCGCGGATGGTGGTGACGCAGCCCATGCAAGACGAATAGTTGATGGTCACGCTGATCACGTGCCGACCGTTCTGGCCGGTGTTCGACGTGGTGCTGCACCCGATCGAGTCGAGCCACTCTTCCATGTCGTCATATTTGCTGTTGTTGAACTGGCTCTTGAAGCTCTGGATGCTCCAGTCTTCGGCGTGAAAATTGTCCTTGGTGCCGCGGAAATTCTCGTGGCCGATGCTCTCGAATTTCATTCCCGGCCCCGCCTTTTCGTTCTCGCCCATCGACAGAAATTTGCCGTTGAACTTGAGGAACGAGACGACCCCCGCGCTGTGCGCGTGGCCCTTGCTGTCCTTGCCGCCGGCATGGACATATTTGCGGATCTTATCCTTGGTGATGTGGCTGTGATCGCGGTGGCTCTTGCGGCCCACAGCCTGCGATTTACCGCGCAGCTGCGACTGTTGCGTCGTCGACCGGTGCTTGACGAGCAGCTTGCGCGCCTCCTTGGTGATCGGGAAGGAAGGCTCCTGCATCCGCTGCAGCGTCATTCCCGGCGGGCCCGGCATCGGCTGCGCCGCGCTGCGCTGGAGGGACTGCGGCGCCGATGGCCCGGCATGCATCGCGGCGCGCATGCCCAGCCGGTCGGCCTCTGCCTCGAGAACGCGATCGCTGACGACCGCCACACCGCTGTGCGGCGTCCGCACGCGTCCCTGTCGCTGCTGGATGACGTGTGCGAGCTCATGCCCTATCAGCTGCTGGCCCTGCACCGAATCCGGCTGGTAGCGCCCCGGCGCGAAATAAAGGTCGTTGCCGGTGGTGAAGGCGATCGCCCCGATCCGCGCCGCCTGCGGCCCGACATGCACACGCACTCCCGAGAAGTCCGCGCCGAACGCCGACTCCATCTTGACTAGCAGAGGTGCCGGCAGCGGCGATCCGCCGCTCCGCGCCAGTCCGATCTGCGCCGGATCGACGGCGAAGCTGTCGCTCCCGCCATGGCGCTGAACAGGGGAGGCATGTCCGCCGTGCACGAAAGGCGGCCGGCCAGGTGCGGCGCGCGCCTGCACCGGTCGTGTGCCGCCGCCGAAAGCAGGCGGGGGCGGACCCACCATCGCGCGGGCAGCGTTCGCCACCGGCTTGCGCTGCACCACCGGCTGGCCCGCGCCGGTAATGATTGCCGGAATCCGGCCGCCAATGAAAAAGCCCTGGATCACCTTGCCGGACATCTGTCTCTCCGCCAGTATAGACGAGAATACCGGATTGGCGTTCGCCTGAAAAGCGCAGCATGCGCGGGTTTGACGCTACGAACGCAGAAGCGCTGATTCCAGTTGGCCGCGAGCGTCGATGAAAATCCGTATCATTTGGCGAAGGTCAGGGCGACACCGTCGTGATCGGATCCGCCCCGCATTATGCCGACAGCTATACCAGCCAGGGCTATGTCTGGCGCGACAATGCGGTGCGGTCCTGGGTCCAGCTCATCAACCGCGACGGCACCAGCACCTCGGGCTACAGCTATGATCGCGACGGCGCGCTGACCAAGGTCACGATCTACGGCGGCGCGCGCCCGCGCAACTATACGACCAATTTGCGGGGTTAGGTGATCCGCCGCGGCGAGACCGACAACGCCTGTTCGAGGCAGCGATCCCCACAGCCGGATCTATATGTTCGCCCGCCGCCAGATGGGCGTGGTAGCAGCGACGGCGACCCCGACTCCGACTCTGCACTGGTGGCGCTCACTCGCGTTGTCCTTCAAGCAAACCGGCTGGTTTCGACGCTGATCGCCCTAAGGCCGACCATCTGCTTTCCACCAGTCTCGGTCATTCGCATCCAGCCGGCGGGTCGGCACCGCCGAACGGCGGGAAGTGGGTGGTTTCCTGTCCGGCAGCTTAGAGCATCACGCCCAGAAGAGCAGACGTTCTTCGTGGCGTATTACTTGTAACTGAAATACGTCTCCCTCCGTTGTCGCTAAGGACGAGGGGTAATGAACGGGATATTCGCTCTCTTGGTTGCCAGCGTTGTCGCCACGCCTCTACCTGCAAAAGCCATGATGCAGACCGACGCTGATGACAGCTTCGATTTCGCTGTCATGCGCACACCCGCATGGGCCCTCAAGGCCACCACCAACGTGAATTGGGGGCATCCTCCCGCCACGAGACAGCCAATTGTGGCAAGTGTCGAATGCAGGGGCGAAAGCCGGCAATTCGACTTTAACATGAGCGGATCAGGCGAAGTCAGTTCGCTACGTGCCAGGTTCTTGGGAAAGGCCGAAGAAGATGGCGAGCGAGAAGAAATTACGCTCTTGGGAGACCATCTTTGGCTCTACATCGATGGAGAGAGGTGGGAATACGCAAATATCCCGGCGCATTCGGCTGAATTTTCCAACATCCCGTATCTCCCCTCCGAGAGTGACATCATTCTGTCGGTATGGCGTGGACATCAGGCTGTCAGGAGGGCTGAGGATCAGCCTTGGATCAATCTTAAACTGATTTACCATCGCCTCATTACCGCGAAGCGGATTGAATGGAGCTTCAAGTCACGAGATTGGGCTGTCGTTGATCAGAAAAATGTAAAAAACCAACTGCCTGAGAACTGGAAAAATACACGCTACGAGGTCGACAATGAGGGGCTGCAGGCTGCCATCTTCTGGTGTGCCCGACAAGTCTTATCGGAGGATGCTTATATTCTGCCGACGAATATCCGTGAAAGAGGTTACGCCATCACAGAGAGCCGATAACGTGCGGCGCCCCCGGACGAGCGGTTCGGCTTCGGGAATCAATGGCTGCTTTCAAGCAGCCACTGTTTTAATCCGAATGTCCGCAATCCGGGCGTTAGCCGACCGGCAGGTTTCCCGCCCGAAAGCGGAGGGCAGGTTTAGGGAGCCAGCGCGCTGCGGCGTCGACGCCAATGTCAGATTGGTGGAAAGCAGGATTGGGCGATGGGCTAAATCTTTGGCGTTATATAGTTTGCAAACTCAGGGCTGCTCGGATGTGGTCGCAACCGGGTCGAAAATGACCTCAAAGACGCGCACAGAATACCCCTGCTTCTTCACCGCGCGTAACGAGGCTTTGTCTGCTCCGCCCTTGAACGTCCAACCGCTGGTAGAGACAGTTTTGACGAATTTCCACGGCGCGTTTTGCTTGGGCAGGTTCGCGCCGGTCTGATCGATGGTGTACGCCATAGCGCCGGCTGTGCCGGAGAACATATAGAGGGTATCGATCCGCCGCCCTCCCGCCGTTGCGGCGGCTGCACCGACCGCCAATGCTACCGACAAGCCCAACATTGGGTGCGCCTCACTCCGGCTTCTCCGCATCGGGTGCGGGCTTGTGCTTCGCGACCGGCCATCGAGTGCAATCCGGGAGAGCGGACCATCAATTCCTTCCACCAGCCGTCAGGCGGTCACGGATTGAGGAAGGCATCCTCAATGGCAGTCAGCCGGACGCTCAGCCCGCGTGCGGCGCCGCGCATAACGTCGAGCGGCTCGTAGGCCGCAAAGTCGAGCCGGGTTTCTTCCGCCAGGCTGGCGATGCTGATCTGGGTGTCCTGGAAATCGCCGAAGACAAAGCGGCTTGTGACGGCGCGGGCTCGGCTGGGGAGGAAGCTTGCCTGTGAGCGCTTGTAGGCGATCGCGCGGTAGGCTTGGAGGACGGGATGGAAGAATATCACGATCTTCCAGAATTCGATCGGCACCTTGACCTCGAAATAATCGGGGTCGTCTTCGTCGAACACCGGACCGGTGAGGACGGTGGAGCGGATCTGCTCGTCGTCGCTATTGTCGAGGATATAGTCTTCGAGCGCGAGCCAGACGCCGCCGTTGAAGCGCTGGCGCTGCGGTGCTGCGTTGGTGGCATGGAAGGTGTCGGCGTCGGACTGGCGCAGCAGCGCGAAGTCCTCGCCCCAGTTGGGATCCTCGCGGCGGGTCATGTGGCCGCGACTGAAGAGGCCGCGCGCTTCCTCGCCATAGGCGTCGCGCAGGATCTGGTAGTCGGTCGCGATCCGGGGATCGTATTTCCACACATTTGTGCGTTCGACGGCGCGATTGGACTTGGCGCCGTCGATATTGACCGCGCTGAAGATCGGCAGACGGCGGCTGCGGCTCACTTTCACTGAGAAGTTGCGGTAGCGCAATTCGTGGGGATCGTCCGCGTCCGCGACCAATGCTTCGTTGAACAACGGCGCGGCATCGTCTTCCCAGGCGCCCAGCCCCGGCAGCGGTAGCCCAAGGCCGGGCAGGAAGGCGGGATCATAGCCGTTGCGATCGGCATAGTCGGCGGGATTGCCCAGCGTCGTCGAGACGCGTTCGGGGCTGGCAGCGTCACCGGCGGGACCGAAGCCGCGCCAGGTCGCCGCCGTCATGGATCAGGCCTGCGCGCGCTTGAGCCGCGAGCGGCTGGGCGATCGCATCGAGAGGCGCTGCTCGGCCTGGACGCGCCATGCGGGCAGGTCGGCAAGCGCCTGGCGCACGACGTCGAGGGCGCCATCGACCGCGAGCACGCCAGGGGTGACCTGCTCGACCGAGGCGCCGCCGAGGCGGCGGCGTACGCGGCTCAGTTCCTCTGGAGCCGGATCCGCGATGTCATCGAACGTCACGAGCAATTTCATGTCTTCATCCTATCACGCCGCGCCCTTCATAGTCGCTCGTGAAACCGACCTGCGTGCAGGCGGCTCCAGCGAGTGCCACGATCGCGTCCGAGCGGGCTTGGTCGCGTGGCGTGTTCGCATCGAGCAATATAGCATTGTTCGACAGCAGACGCGCCAACATTCCAGTGGCGGCGGGCGCGGCCATCGAGGTGCCGCTCATGACGCCAGTCCCGGTCGGGCTGACCCATGATATAATGCCGGACCCTGGCATCATGTAGTCCACTTCCTCGCCATAGTTCGAAAAGGCAGCAAAGAAGACTGGTCCGATCGCGACAGGGGCGGCGGCGATGTCGAGGTCGCGTGCGGTGGAGGCAGGCCAGCTGGCGTCATGGCCGGCGGCGGTGATGCCGAGGACATGGTCGGACCAGGCCGGGAAGGCGACCGCGCCGCCAAAATCATTGCCAACCGCGGCGACGCAGACGGCGCCGAGCGCACGGGCCCGGCGCAGCTCGCGGGTGATCGAGATTGCCTCGGTGTCCTGGCCGAGGCTCAGGTTGATGAGATCGCAATTGTCGCCAACCGCTGCGCTGATGGCGCGTGCGATCGCGGCTTCGCCGGCATCCTCAGCGCCTTCCTCGAAGACGCGATAATTGTAGATTTCGGCGTCCGGCGCGAGTCGGGCGATGATCCCCGCGACATGGGTGCCATGGCCGAGGCCATTATCGTCGCAGAGCGCCTCGTCCTCGGTTGCGGTGGTGTTCTTGCCGTTGACGATGCGCGCACCGGGCGGTCCGGAGATGCCCGAATCGATGACGGCGATCCGCACGCCGGCGCCGGTGCCGCCCACCCGTGGCGCCGGCAGTATCTGGTCGAGCGCGTCGGCATGGCCGGGGTCGATCGGTACGAGAGTCAGGACGATGGAGGTTGTGCCCGGCACGCTAACGTCGATATTGCGGACGACTGCGGGCCAGTAGCCGCTCAACGTGTTGGCGGTGACGAGTTCGATGGCGTTCAACCGCGTCGGGAGCGCGGTCTCGACCGAGCCGCGCTCATCGGTGGTGAGATCCTGGACGCCGTTGCGGCGCCCCAGGTTGAAGACGACGACGATATCGACGCCCTTGACCGGCTGGCCGGCGCCATCGACGACGCTCACCGCGAGGCGCTTGACGACCGTACGGATGGGGAGACGCGTGTTCTGGATGTGCGCGCGTAGCGGAGAGGCGCGCATCATGCGCAGGCGCACTTCGGGCCGGACGATGAGGCCGGGGTAGAGCGCGGTGAGGGCGAGGCGCTGCGCTTCACTGATCTCTACGACGCTGGCTTCGCGATCGATGCGCTCGACGATGCGGATCGCACCGCCGGGCAAAGAGGCAAGGCCGGGCACGTCGATGAGCTCGCCGCGGCGCTTGGGGCGGCTGGCGATTTGCGCAAAGGTGCGACTCATCCTGACGCTCTGGGTCGAGGCCCGCGCGTTGAAATTGTTGAGCGCGGGCAGGACGATAAAGCGCCGCGTCTTGTCGGGAGCGTTAGCGGACATGGGGCCTCCTCAAGTAAATCCGTCTCATGCCAGGCGCGCTGCAGCGATGACGGGAGGCACACCGCATAACGAGCGCGAAGCACCCGATCCCTGCCTACGCGCAATCCCGCCCATCATCGCGAACGCCGGCAAGCGCAGGACGCGCAGGCGCTCGAGCCACAGCAGTATCCCTGCCAGAGCCATGGCGACATGATGCTGGGGGGCGAGCATCGCGGCAGCCATGACCGGCCAGCAGGAAGCCGCGCAGGCGCCCCCGGTCTGCAGGCCGTGGGCGAAGCAGTCGAGATCCGCACCCACTCCGCTCAACCGCAGCGGATAGCGGCGGTGGCAACGCTGCAGGGCGAAAGCGCGCGGCGGCGAGACCAGCCATACGAGCATGACCAGCAGGGCTACCGGCAGCGCGACACCGGCGGGCAAGGCGGCGTGAAGCCCGACGACGAGTGCGAGCAGGGGGATGCCAAAGAGCATCCAAACCGCGACATAGCCGAGGCAGAGCAGTAGGACGGCGAGCCGCCGACGGCGCCGCAGGCTGCGCTGCTGAACATGGACGATTGGATCGGCGAGCAGCGGCGCCATCATAGCGACGATCATGACCATCCAGCCAAGACCGAGGTGACGCAGGTCAACCAAGGCGAAACCGATGGTGACAGCGCCGACACCGCGGCTGATGTCGAGGGAGCCAGCGCCGCACAGCGCCAGAAGCGGCACGGGGGTGCCGACCGCCAAGGTCACCACCCAGGCGAGCGCAGAGGCGAGGAACAACGCGCGCCACGGTCCGGCGCGGAGCGCTGCGACCAAGGCGCGCCGCTTAGGGGCGCTGGCGATAGACACTGACCCGATCGATCAGGGCGGCTTCGTCACCGACGATTTCGTCATTGGCGACGAGATCGACCTCAAGGCGGTCGAGCTGGTCGCTTGTGAGGACGAGTTCGTCGACCAGCTCGGTAATTTCGAGAACCTGCGTGACGCCATTGCCGCCATGCTCGGCGGTCGCCTTGCTGGCCTTACGCACGCCGAAGAAGGACAGGGTGCCAGCATAGGCTTCGGGATGGTCCTCGGGCGCTTCGCCAGCAGGAAGGTTGACATAGACATCCACCTCGAGCGAGTCGCGCCGGCTCTTGATGCCTTCGAAATTAAGAAAGATGCGGTCGGGCTCGCCGTGCGGGGGAAGGCGTCCAGCGCGCAGGGACCGGATTCCCGAAGCTACGGCCTCGCCTTCGACTGGATCGATGGTGATGGTGGCCGCGGCGCGGCGACCGGTGAGGGTCAGGCCTTCGCTTGCGCCAATGAGTTCTGCCGGGCCTCGCGCCATTGCCGTTTCTCCAAGCTCGCCGATGCCAGCGCGCAGCAGCCGCACCGAGAGGCGTGACGCGCCGCCGAGCGGATCGGCGACATCGTCATAGTCGTAGTCGAGCGCATCGACGGTACTGTCGATCATGGCGCCGGCGACGAACTCGAAATCGCTACCGTCGATGGCGGGCATGGTGAAGCGGCGGGTAAGCGGGCCTTCGGTCCAGCGCGGATCGGCGGGATTGAGATGGGTGGCGTCGCGGCGCATCCAAACGGTCCAGAGCCGGTCGATGTTGCAGTGGTGTAGCCAGAAGATGGGATCGTAGGCGGCGGTCTCGGGATTTGACATGATCCCATCGAAGCGCCGACCGGCTCCATCACGCGCGAAGCCGCCGATCATTGTGTGGACGAGGCCGTGGGGGCTGCGCTCGGCTTCGCCAAAAGCCGGGCCGTACTGGATGAAGTCGGTGACCGGACCGCCGAACCCGGTTGCCCCGCCGGCCTCCACGTCATCCGAGGAGAAGTTGGGCGTTGTCAGCGCAGTGCGCTGCTCGGCGCGGCTGACGTCGATGGTTGGACCTGAGGCGTCGTCGGCATTGGCGCCCCAGCGAGTGACGCGCAGCGGATTGCGACCGCCGTCGGGCCAGGTCTCGTCGGCGAAGGCGGGCGGCAGCCAGGTCGCGCGGTCCTCATTCCCGTGATAGTTCCAATAGGGCAGCGACCAATCCTCGGGTCCTTCCAACCGAACGATATGGTCGCGCAGGATCGCCTCGAAGGCTGCGAGATAGCCGCGATGCCAGGGGAGGAAGAACCAGGTCAGGTGCTGGCACTGGTCCCAAAATAGATCGCGCACGCCTTGGGCCGGGAGCGGCGTGGTCGGCATCGCGTGGACGCTCCAGAGCTCATCGTCGAATCCGTGCATGGCGGCGAGGAAGGCCCAGCTGGTGGGGTCGGAGAGGGGTTTGGCCTGCATGGCCTGGACGGCGCGGGCATACCAGAGGAGCTCGGGCGACCATCCCGGATCGAAGCTCCACACGCTGCGTCTTGTCCGCACCATCGTCCGTCTCCCCCAGCGAGAAAGCAAGCTCGGCGTAACTGCCCGAAGCAACCGGTCGAGCCTCCGGGAAAATCACTTCACGCCGGTGCCAGGCAGCGCCGCGCGACTTTCAGGAAATCAGCTTTTCGACATCGACCACCGCCGCGCCGCGGATGTCGACCTGAGTGAATTGGTCTTCCTCGATCGGCTCCTCGTAGGTGGCGTCCTTCCAGACGAGCGCATCGGTGCCGACGTCGCCGGTCGTCTCGGTCGAGAGGTTGAGAATCAGGATCGAAGGATTGATGCCCTGGGGCACCGCCCGGGTCAGCACAGGCGCCTCATTACCGGCTCCCACCCGCACTTCGCCAGTGACGGTCAGTTTGCGATTACCGCCAGCAAAATCGGTCGACTCGGTCGCTTTCCAGTTGCGGCTATCATGAACGCTCATCCTGCTCTCCCTTGAACGCAGGCGGACAAGGACTACCGGCCTCGCGCTTCACTTGCTGAACACGTCGCAGAATCGATAAAATCACGAAGCATTCGCGGCGCAGAGATGATAGTATCACGCCCATCCGTAAATAACTACAGATGATACTTTGGAAAAGCTGCATAGTTCCGCCCCTCTCAATCGCAATATCATGGCTCATAGATATCACGAACCCCGAGCGCGTATCCTGCTCCTGGCTCGTTCAGCCGGTGCTCTCAGTCCTATTCCGGGATTGGTTCCCCATCAGGTCCGCACACTGAGGCGGGATCGCCAAATTACTCATGAAAATTATCTGACAGGGCGGCATTGCGATCCAATGTTACCTTCGGCGATCCCTTCAAAGTTTTCTTCGGGTACTGCAGGTCCTTCTTCCTGTTCTCCAGTCGAAAGGAGGTATTCTCGGCAGCGATGCAGGGCGCACTGTGGATGAAACTCGCCGAACAGCTGGTCGTCACCGCTCGTAGTCTGGCTGGGGATCGTCCTCTTCTCCAAGAGCTACGGCGCCAGTTCTTGAGGCGGCAGAACAGGTACCCGATGAGGTTTCTGCGTCGATAGACGCGCTTGTCGAGCGGGTGCGGTGTTCGGCGAGATGCGGTGGAGGGAATAACCGCTTTGATGCGCCGCTGCTTCAGCCAGTTGCGTGGATTGTCGGCCTCATAGGCCTTGTCGGTGAGGAGGCGCCGAGCGGGCATGGCGGCGCTCAACAACGGGATCGCCATGGAGATGTCAGCGATGTTGCCAGACCTTCCGCGCGGAAGATGCGGCTCGATCGCTGCCCAAGCCTCATCGACAGCCAAAACAGATGACGTGACATCGCCCGCCTCCCCAAAACCCGGAGAAGACAAGTTAATAGGTATAGGTTCTCAACCTAGCCTTCCTCCCGAACGGCCGGGATCACAGCTTGGGACGAAGCCGGAAACCTCGCGCGGACCTTTGCGGACAGCAAGATGACGGCCGGCAACCTATGAGGCGGTGTTCCAATCGTAGACCCGCCGAGTCCGAACGCCAGATCAGCCTGCGCGTTGCCGGTGATCAGGAGTCAGATCGCTTCCCGAACACGAAAGGAATGTCGCGCAAAATCCACAGTACAGATCTTCTGGTCTAGGCTATGCTACTTGAAACGCCACACTATTTGGAAGTGAAATATAGATCTTCATTATGGGCAGCAACGGCGCTTCATGATATAGTCGAGTCGCGGTGCCAGGGAGCTCCGCCAGTTTTGGGAGGGGCCCCATGCCTGGAATCGAACTCACCCATTCGTTGCTGGCGCGCATGGCCGAGCGGACCTGCGCCGCGGTTCCGGACACCGGGATCGTTTTGTTCGGGCTTCGCGGCGCCATGCCCATGGACGTTTCGGGAACCGATTTCGGTGTCCAGCACGGCATCAGGATCACCAGCTTCAACCATCTGCAGATGCGCTGCACGATCGGGCAGTGGAAGCCGGCGGAGCGCAAGCTGGCGCTCTTCCCCGGATCGACGGTGCCGTTTCGCGAGTCGATCGAGGCCGCCAGGCGGACGGGCGGCGTCGGCACGAACATGTTGATGCTGGGCCGCTACAGATACCGGCGGGGTGTGCACCGGGCCGGCAAGCCGCGCGGTCATCGCGCCTTTCGTCAGGCGATGTTCTTTCCAGTTTGGCGCACGGTCGACGACCTGGATTTTGACCTCAACGACCGGCTGGACGTGGGGGCGACCGGCGGCGAGGGCGATTTCGTGTTCGACAATCTGCACTGCGCGTTCCAGGCGAACGTCGACGCCGAGCGCTTTTCCAGCAACGGCTGTCAGGTCGTCGCCGGTTCGCCGAAGTTCGAGCCGCCCGGAAGCCGCGACGAGACCGGGCCCTGGGCCCGCTTCATCGTCAATGCCTATGGTCCGGGCGCCAACGGCCAGGTCGAGTTTCCCTATTTCTTGTTCAGCGGAGCGGAAGCGGCAACCGCCGCCGAACGTGCCGGACAGCCGCTAGCCCGTTCGCTTCGGTTCGGATCGTCGGGGCCATTCGTCGAAAAGGTACAGCGCGCGCTCCAGAGCGAGGGGTTCGGGTTTCTGACTCCTGATGGAGATTTCGGACGCGATACGCTGCAGGCAGTCATGGCCTTCCAATTGCGTGAATTCGGACGCGGCGCTGCGGACGGTATTGTCGGACCTAATACCGCCGCTCGGCTGGAGATCGAATGGCCGCTGCTCGAGCCGGTTGCTGGCGAGATCTCTCCCGTGGTCGGGCCTGTTGCCGTTGCGCCCGCGCCCGCCGCAACGACGGGGGTGCCGGACGACTTCCAAAAGGCCGCGGTAGCGATCACCGGCGATTTCGAGAGTGAGGGCGATCCGTATGAGGCGGTGACCGGCGACTTTGACGACATGGGGATTTCCTGCGGCGTACTGCAGTGGAACATCGGCATGGAGTCGCTCCAGCCGATGGTGCGAGCGGTCGGTGAGGCCAAGGTCAAGCAGCTGATGTCGACGCTGGGCGCGGCGTTCTGGGCGGCATGCAACGGCCCCAAGGCTTCGGCGCTGACCTTGGTCCGGAGCTGGCAGACGAACAAAAAGCTCAAGCCCACGCCGCGCATCGAACTCAAGGCGCTGATGGGGTCGCCAGAGATGCGCGCAGAGCAGGACAAGGTGATCGGCACCATCGCGCTACGGGCGTTTCGGCAGGCGGCTGATTGGTTCGATACGGGTCCCAACAAACGCCAGTTCCTCTGGTTCTTCGACCTGGTGACGCAGAATGGCGGACTCAAGACGCTGACGCGCAGTCAAGTCACTGCTTTCATCGCGGGCAGTGGTGCGGGTCGGGCCGACGATCGGGTGTGCGACTTCCTCGACGCTATCGCCGGCAGCGGCCATGGTGAGGATGCGCGGCAGAACGGACGATTGTGGCGTGATCAGGCGAACGGCGACAAGCTGGAGCTGCTGGTGATGAGCTTCCTGCGCTCAGGGCTGTCGAACCCGTCGTTCCGGCACGTGGTGCTGAACCGCAAGGGCACGATCGCGATGGGCAAGGGCCACGTGAACGGCAGCTTGATGGACCTCGGCCGCTTCGGTCTGTAAGCGCGCCACCCGCAGGCCCAGGAACTATCGGTCCATTACTGCGTGAAATGGTTGAGTTGACGGGACACCGAGACCGCGCCCGCCCTCGCCAACGGATGGGGCGACGCGCTTGCCCGAGCCGACGCATAGACCTGAACCTTCTTGCTCTGGCAGTATCACCTCAGCAAACCGGAACGGAAAAGGTTAAGGGAATTCGGGGAGGGGGGCGAGGAGCTATTCCACTCCAGAATCTGCCGTTCGATCATTGCGCTGGTATAAACGAAAGTCAGCCTTTTGAGGAACGCAGCGGCCGCGTCTTGCGTCCGAGCCCGGGCTATTTGCGGGGCGGTCGAGCGCCCGCCCGAGAACAACAACTATCGCCAAATTTCCTCCGAAAGCCGCCGGTCGGCAAACGGTTCGATGCCGGTCGTTCGGCATACGCCACCACCTCCTCTCCAAAGGCAGAGGCCACAAGTTCGAATCCTCTCGAATGCGTCATTAAATCAATAACCTAGTAGGATTCTGCGAAGGCCGTACGCAAAATGTTGCCGGACGACTTGCGATAAGATGAGTTCATTGTGGATGAATCATCGGTAGGGATGACGCAGCCGAGCGTCGAGCCGCATGATCTCGATCCGCAAATTGGTCCGAAATCACGATCGTCTTACGCGTGAGCATTTGGTCGGGCTGGCGCCACAATTGATCCGGCCGAGGGTCAGGTCGGGTCGATGATCCCCATCCCGATCATCCGTAGCGCGGTCATGCTGGGCAGGAGAAGTAATCCCGCCCCGCGGTTCGGCCAGTTGGGGCAGGCGATCGCAGACGAGGGGCAGCCTCCCGGTTCCGGGATCGACCGGGACTAAGTAGGACTTGCCTGATGATCGGCCTGTCGGCAGGTTCGAGACCCTTCCGATCACGCGCAAATCGGGATCGGGACACCGAAAGGTCAGCTGCCCCCTCTTCCACACGCGGAAGCAAGCGGAAGAGGGGGCATTGGTGACCGGGGAGTGCCGGCCGCCGTGACGTCAATACATCAGAAGCCGTGCGCCAGTTCGACCGGCGCGACATGGTCGAATGCGCCGGTTACGCTCGCGTGGCTCCAGAAGGAGTCGCCGGTGACGACATCGACCTGGCTGGCGTTGCTCACGCCGAGCAGCGTGACCGATCCGCCCAGGCTGAGCTGAAGGATGAGATCGTTGACGCCGTCGCTGTTGACGTCGGTGACGCTGGTGCCGCTCACCGTCACGCCGTCGTCGAGTACGATCCGATCCTCGGTGGTGCTGAAGTCGTAGACCGTATCGTTGCCCTCGAGCCAGCTGACATGGAAGCTGTCGGCACCCGCACCGCCCCACAGCTTGTCCTTGCCCAGCCCGCCGTACAGCACGTCCTTACCGTTGCCGCCGCGAAGCTCGTCTCTGCCCAGCCCGCCGTACAGCGTGTCGTTTCCGTCGCCGCCGTCGAGCTTGTCCTTGCCGAGGCCGCCGTCGAGCAGGTCGTGCCCACCGAGGCCGTTCAGCGTGTCGTTGCCGAGACCGCCCCACAAGGTGTCCTCGCCCGCGGCGCCATTCAGCGTGTCGTCATTGGTCGTGCCGATATGCGTCACGCCGTCGGCAATCCCCGTCACGGTGACGTTGACCGTCGCGGTGCTGGTCAGGCCGCCGGCATCGGTCACCGTGTAGGTGAAGCTGTCGGTCGCGGTGGCGCCGGGCGCGAGCGCGTCGAACGCATCGGCATCGGCGACATATTGCAGCTTCTGGGTCGCGGCGTCGAACACGACGTGGCCGAGCGTACCCGAAGCGTCGACCGCGCTGATCGACAGCGGCTGACCCTCGGGATCGGAGTCGTTGCCGAGCAGGGTCGACCACAGGTTGGCGGTGGTCGCGTCCTCGTTGACTGCGACCGCGTCATGGTGCGCGGCCGGTGACTGGTTCGGTTGATCATCGTTGAGGATCGTGCCGGTGCCGATGTCATCGTCGAAGACGATCTCGCCGCTCAGCGGATAGAGGCGGACCGAGAGCGCCTCATCGGCTTCGACCGCGGTGTCGGCCTTGACCGCGACGGTGATCGTCTTGCTGGTTTCGCCGGCAGCGAAATCGAGCGTACCAGCGAGGACGGCGCCATCGGCAAGGTCGCCGATCGATGCGGTGCCGTCGAGGTCGACGCCATATTCGAGGCTCGCGGCATCGGTGCCGCTGGTACGGGTCACGGTGAAAACGAGATTGCGGGTGCCGCTATTGCCCTCGACGACGCTGGCGTCGCTGATGATGATATGGCTGGGGAGGACGTCGTCGTTGAGGATCGTGCCGGTGGCGGTGTCGTCGTCGAGGACGACGGCGCCGCTCAGCGGATAGAGCTGGACCGAGAGCGCTTCGTTGCCTTCGACCACAGTGTCGCCCTTGACCGCGACGGTGATCGTTCTGGTGGTTTCGCCGGCGGCGAAGTCGAGCGTGCCGGCGAGGATCGCGCCATCGGCGAGGTCGTCGATCGATGCGGTGCCGTCGAGATTGATGCCATATTCGAGGCTCGCCGCTTCGGTGCCGCCGGTGCGGGTCACGGTGAAGATGAGGTTGCGGGTGCCGCTGTCGCCCTCGACGACGCTGGCATCGCTGACGCTGACATGGCTGAGAAGCACGTCATCGTTGAGGATCGTGCCGGTGGCGGTGTCGTCGGCAAGGACGATGTCGCCGCTCAGCGGATAGAGCTGGACCGAGAGCGCCTCATTGGCTTCGATCACGGTGTCGCCTTTGACGGCAATGACGATCGTCTTGGTGGTTTCGCCGGCGGCGAAGTCGAGCGTGCCGGCGAGCACTGCGCCATCGGCAAGGTCGCCGATCGACGCGGTGCCGTCGAGATTGACGCCATATTCGACGCTCACGGCGTCGGCGGTGCTGCCGGTGCGGGTCACCGTGAAGACAAGATTGCGGGTGCCGCTGTCGCCTTCGACGACGCTGGCATCGCCGATGCTCAACTGGCTGACCGCCTCGATAGCAAGGATATCGTCTTGAAGGATAGTCTCTCGCATGGAATTTTTCCTTATAGGAGCGCGCATTACGCGCAAGAGTGGCATGGATACGCGGATCAAAGACTTGATCGCGGCCTATCTATGATTTGAGTGTGACATCCTCGTTGCGACACTATTATTATTTGCTGAGATAACTTCGTTAGACGCGCGAATGTTATTGTACGTAATCGAGTATATTTGTCTATTCCTGTGCAGTATTGTTTAATACTGAGACAATATTGTGCGATATTGGCGTGTGAGCCGGTGGCGCTGACGCTGAAAAATAGCTGGAGGCAATGCGCGTGGCACGCGCGGCAAGGCGACTCGGATGCGTGACAGGCTTGCCCGCCCCGCTGAGCCCGAAGCTGCGCTCCCGTTGGTATGCAAGATGCGCCCGAAGACCCCGTGAATCCCCTAGCTGAGCCAATCGCGAGACCCGGCATGTCACACTAGCGTCCCAGATCGGTGGTCTAAGCGAGCAGTGCCCCGCCTCAATGCGAGTGTTCATGCCTGGTCCCAACCGGATCAATTTCCTGAGCCTCTTCTGCTCGTGTGTCGGCCATGCCGTCATATTGGGCGGTATCATCTATGGTCTGTCCGACCATCGCCCCGAAAAACCGGGGTTGCGGGAGGTGCGGACTCCGCTGGTCGTCGAGTTGCTCCCGCTGGCCCCCGACGAGAGTGCGCGGCGTAATGCAGTCGAAAGCGCGCATGCGATGAAGCTCGTGCCGGCCCTTTCGGCGGGCGGGCGTCGCCCGGCACAGCCCGAGCTCCCTGTCCTTTCCGCGGCCTCCCCATCCACATCGACTGGCGAGGCGGCCGTTGCGGTCTCGAGCGAAAGGGAGGCGAATCGCGGGGCAGCGAGTCCAGCCGATTTCAGCGACTATCAGCGGCGGCTCTACCAAGCGGTGGCGGCGCGCAGTCGCTACCCGGCCGAGGCGCGGCGTCTTAGCCTCTCCGGCGTCACGCGACTGGCGTTCAAGGTCGATCGCATGGGCAAGGTCCTCGACAGCTGGATTCAGGAGAGTTCGGGCTCGGAACTGCTCGACGATGCGGCGCTCGACACGCTCGAGCGAGCGCAGCCGCTGCCGCCTATTCCCGCCGGTCTGCCGTCGCGGATGGATTTCGTGATCGAGATCGATCTCTCGGTGCAGCAATCCGCAAGCTGGCCGGCGGGTCAGTGACCGGATCCGAAGCGCGCATCCGCACCGGGGCCGATCGGAGTGCGGCGGTGAATTCCAGTCCGCGCGACGTGCTGATCGGGTTGCTTGTCTCGACCTATCCCGACCTCAAGAAGCAGCTTACCAGCCGGCTGGGATCCGCGGAGGCCGCCAACGAGGCGCTGCAGGACACTTATGTGCGCCTGCAACGCACCGAAATTCAGGGCGAACTGCGCAATCCGCGCTCCTACCTGATCAGCATGGCGCTCAACATCGCAAGCAATCGCCGGCGGTCGGAGGCGCGGCATCTGTCCGCCGCGGACGTGGAGGAACTTCTCGAGCTTGCCGACGATGATCCCGGGCCGCTGCGCATCGCGGAGGCGCGCTCCGAACTGGCCGCGGTGGAACGGGCGTTGGAGGCGTTGCCGTCCCGCCGTCGCGCAATGTTCCGCTGCTTCTGGGTGGAGAATGCCGACTACGAGAGAATAGCCTTGGATTTCAACGTGTCGGAGAGAACCGTTCGGAACGAGTTGCTGCTTGCGACGCGCTATCTACATGCGGCAACGGAAGAAACTTTCGTCGCCGGGTTGCAAAAACGCCTCGCTCAAGTGTCCCCTCAATAAGGAATGCGCGATGAACAGGCACACCGCGCCCCTCCTGGAGCTATTGGACGGCCATTGAGAATGACGCAAAGGAGCGGCTGGACGGATTCCGAGCTCGCGCGCATGCGCCTCGAGGGCCTGGATCACCTCAATCGCCTCCGCTCCGGAGAGGCGACCGACCGCGACGCCGCCGCGTTCATTGCGTGGCGGGGCCAGAGCCACGCGCATGAAGAGGCTTTCCGTGCGGCATTACGCCTGCGCGAACTCGTGCGTACCGTCGAGACGCAACCGATGGATGCGGATGCGGATGCGAACGTCGTCGCCTTCGCATTGCCGGCGCGGCGGCACCTCACCCGGCGCTATTTCCTGGGTGGCGCAATCGCGGCGTCGGCGGCGGGTACTGCGTTCCTGTTCGGGCGGACCCTTGATCTGCTGCCCAGCCCGGCGGAAGCGATGGCGGATTATCGCACCGGTCCCGGCCAGCGTCGGGTCGTACAGCTGGCAGGCGGTGCGAGCGTCAACCTCAACACGCGGACCAGCATCGGCCTGCAAGCTGGTCTAGGTATGCCGGCGATCGCGCTGATCTCGGGTGAGGCGGTGCTGTCAAGCGGGAGGGCAGAGCGCGCCGCGCTCGTGGCGGGCGATGGTGTCAGCGTCGTCCGCGGCGGCCGCTTCAATGCCCGGCGCGATGGCGGCGAGGTCTGCATCACCTGTCTCGAAGGCGCGGTCGAAGTCGCGTGGGCGGGGGAGAGGCGTGCGCTTCGCGCGGCCGCCGAGGTTCGTTACGACGGGTCGGGAATCGGGCCGGTCAAGCGGGGGGCCGATGCGGCGGTGCTCACCGCGTGGCAGACCGGAACGCTGATCTTTCGCAACATGCCGATGCATCAGGTGGTGGCCGAGATTAATCGCTATCGCCGGGGAAGGGTGTTCCTCGCCAATTCCGATCTGGCTGCGCGATCGCTCAGCGGAACCTATTATGTCGATCGACTCGACGATTTCTTCAGCCAGGCGGAATTGGCGCTTGGGATCAATGTGGCGCGTCTGCCCGGTAATGTCGTCGTATTGAGTTGAATTCACCCGATGTGCATCTTGGTAATAGATGAACGTCATTGAATTGTAACAAAAATTTCCTGCCAGAATGCTTTGTTCGAAGTGTCCTTCAGTTGGGATCACTGCGGGGGAAGCACCAATGCTTGCGAGCCGGGCCGAGCATGAAGAGCGCCTGCGGGATTGCGGAGCCGACGCCGACGGGACCGGGCAACGCGCTGCCGTTGGTCTGAAGGAAGCCCAGAGCGGACTGCCTTTGCTGGATCGCTGTGCTTCCGCGCTCGATCTTCGCGGCTGGCTCCTCAAATATGCGCGAGGCCTCGGCTTCTACGGCGCGCGCTATATCCAGCTCGGCCGGCCTTGCTGGGGCCTTGAGGAAAGCGAGCCTGGATGCGCGATCCGCTATCTCTCCACGTCGAGCCATGCCGATCGAGAGGACGAACAGTGGATCGCCAGCGATCCAGCGATCGGGCGGATCCGCGGGGCCTATGTGCCCTTCTCCTGGTCGACGCGAATCAGCGCGTCGCTCACCGCCAGCCAGCGCGGCTGGCTCGACGGCGAGCGCGCCCGTGGAGTCGATGCCGGGCTTGTCATCCCGGTCCAGGACAGCGCGGGTTGCCCCGCTTATCTGAGCCTATTCGGGTTCGACGAGTCGTCGATCCAGCAACTGATCGAGAAAGAAGCGCCCGAAATGGCATTCCTCGCGGGGCAGTTTCACGCGCTCGCCAAGAAGCTCGTGCCGATCGCCGAATGGGTCGGGCGGGCGCCGCGACTGTCCAATCGCGAGCTCGAATGCCTCAAGCTCGCGGCACTGGGACAGACGGTCGACGAGAGCGGGCGGACCTTGGGCATTTCGGGACGTACGGTCGAGTTCCACCTGCGCAATGCGCTGGAGAAGCTGGGTGCGCCGAGCAAATTGCGCGCCGTAGTGCTGGCGTTCGGCGCGGGGGCTGCAGTCGCGATCTAGTGGCCGGATCCGTTGCGCACTGTCCTCGCTAGACGAGGCGGCGCTCGGCGAGCGCCGCTTCGACCACCACCACGTCGGACGGATTGTTGACTTCCCACAACCCGCCGGGCGGATCGGATATCTCGACCATCCGCACTGCGAGGCCGCAATGGAGGAAGCGAAGCTGCTCCAGCCCCTCGACCCGTTCGAGCGGAGAAGGCGGCGTTCGCATATATTCGGCGAGCGCGGCGCGCGTATAGGCGTAGACGCCGAGATGGAAATAGATCGGCGCATCCCGGCAGCGCTCGGGTATGTGCGGGATCACGCGCTTGGAGAAATAGAGCGCATCGCCCGCGCCGTCGAACACGACCGTCGTCCCCCCCGCGCGGCCGAGCCTGGCTTCCGCGGTCAGCCGGTCGACCTGAAGGGGCGAGCAGCGGATCATCGGCGTCGCGACCGATATGCGCGGCTCTGCCGCCAGCGTGTCGACCAGCAACTCGACCGCCGGCGGGGGCGTCAAGGGCGAGTCGCCCTGGAAGTTCACGATGATGTCGGCGTGAATCCCCGCCTGGCACACCGCTGCCCAGCAGCGCTCGGTGCCGTTGGCGCAATCGGCGGGCGTCCGCACCACCTGCGCGCCGAAGCCGCGCGCGACTTCGGCGATGCGATCGTCGTCGGTCGCGATCCAGACCTCGGCGACGCCGCCGACGGCACGCGCTGCTTCCCAGCTGCGCTGGAGCAGGGTTTTGGCAGCTCCCTCGGCGCCCAGCAGCGGCACCAGCGGCTTGCCCGGGAAGCGCGACGAGGCGAAGCGGGCAGGGATGATGATCGCCGCCTCCGCAGGTCGGGGCGCGACTCCGGTTCCGCCGACTAGCTTGAGCATCACCCGATCCCGAGCCGCAGCAGATCGTGAATATGGACCAATCCGCGAACTCGGCCGCCCAGCGCGTCGCTGACGACGAAAACCGCAGTGATCCGCGCCTCCGACATGATGGTCAGCGCATCGCGCGCCATCGCGCCGCCGACGAGCGTCCGCGGGCGCCTGGTCATGACCTGCTCAGCCGAGCGCGATCCGAGATCCACGCCGCAGCGGCGAATGTCACCGTCGGTGATCACCCCGAGCAGCCGTTGATGCGCGTCGACCACGCCGGCAATGCCGAGATTCCTCGCGCTGATCAGGTCGAGAATGTCGCCCATCGGCGTTTCGGGGGGCGCCAGCGGCAGTTCGTCGCCCCGATGCATGAAGTTCTCGACCGCGACCAGATCGAGCCCGAGCCGACCGCCCGGGTGCAGTGCGAGAAGGTCGGCTGCCTTGGCCCCGCGCAGCTGCATCATCGTCACTGCAAGCGCGTCGCCCAGTGCCAGCATCATCGCTGTCGAAGTGGTGGGCGACCGGCCGTAAGGACAGGCCTCGGGGTTCGGCGGGAGCAGCAGATTGACCGTCGCATTGAGCGCCACAGGCGCATCGGGGCTCGAAGTGATCGCGACGATCGGCACGGCGAGCGTCTCCGCCCGGCGCATGATCACGCCGAATTCGCGTGTGTCGCCAGAATTGGAAAGGATGACGAGCGTGTCTCCTGCGACCAGCGTTCCCAGCTCGCCATGGACGGCGTCACCGGCGTGCAGGAAGATACCCGGCGTTCCGGTCGACGCGAAAGTTGCCGCGATCTTGCGGGCAATCTGGCCCGATTTGCCGAGGCCGCACAGGATGATGCGGCCGGACGTGGTCATCAGCAAGGCGACCGCATCGGCAAAGTCCGCACCAAGCTCGTGCGCGAGCGCCCACAAGGCCTCGGCCTCGATCGCGATGGCCCTTCGTCCCATCGCGATGATCGCGCCGCGATCCACGGCTCCGTCGACGACCGCGTCCATTCCGCGACTTGGCTCCTTTCCGCCGTGGAGACGGCGCTGCATCCTAGCTAATGGAGGCCATATGGCGCGGCGCTGGGGGAAACCACAGGTCGCGGCTCAATCGCCGACGGTGCGCTTGCCTTTCAACGCGACGAGCAGCGGCTGCGCGATTCCCTCGGGCGGAACGGACACCCTCCTTCCGGCGAGAACCTCGGCGACGAGACGGTCCGCGCGCGCGTCGCCGCTGCTCCGATCGATGCGGATCCGCTCGATCGCGCCGCCGGCGATGCGGATCGATGCACGCATGTCGAACGTCAGCCGATGGGTGCGCCGGTCGTCGCGAAGATAAGCGTGAAGTTCGTTCGCAAGCCGGCCGTAAAATTCCAGGCGCTGGATCGCCGTGGGGCGTGGGGTTGCGATCCGTTCCCGCACCACCACGCGGCCTAGGGGTATCAAGGGTGCCGCGCCTATCGCGTCGGGCGTGGTGATGATCGCGGCATTCGTCCGGCTGTAGCGCGCGATCAGCCCGGTTCCGCGGAGCAGCAGACGCATCGCCTCACGCGGGCTGTAATTGCCGCGCACCGCCGTTGACCGGCGCCCCGCGGTGAGCGCGCTGTCATAGAGCAATTGAACGCCGGTCAGCCGGAAATATTGCGCCAGCGCCGCGTCGAGCGGCTGGGCGGGGATGTAGAAGGTCGTCCGCTGATCGCCACCGATTGCCTGCGCCTGCGCCTGCGTATTCGTCGCTGCAAATGCAGGTGCGCCGATCGCGGCAAGGGCCAGGCATATCGGAAATTTGCCGGAAAGGGTCAGCGCCGCCATCGCGCGCGAAGATAGAGCGGCAAGCGCCCCTTTGCGAGTTGCCTCGTCCGTCTGCCCGTCTGGGTTGCGCGCGCGTTTTGCGAGGACTCGGCGAGTTGGCTGAGCTGCCATCGCTCCGCACGTCGTTCCATCGGGATGAGTTGCAGGTAACATATCCGGCAAAGGTGGATTTTGCGAGTAAATTTTGCAAAATTACTGTAATATAAAAATATCTTTACCGCGCTATATTGAAATGCTTTATGAAAAAGCGAATTGAATATTGTAAATATATGGCAATATATTGTAGATATACCTAAAGCAAATTGCAGTGTTGTGATTGTAATTAATCTGCAACAAAAAACTTTTGCCAAAATGGTTTTGCCGCCGTGTCCAACTAGCGAGGGTGCTGGTTCGGCGGGGATTTTGAGAGATGTTTGCGAGCAGCGCCTTTGCGCGCCACGTGAGCCCTGTTGCGAATGACCCGAGCACGCCTGCTGACCGGGTGGGGTTGACCGCTGCGGCGTCGCTCTCGTCACTGGTTGGCGAGTTGTCGCAATGCGCGACCCCTGCGGCGTTGCGGCAATGGCTTGTCGAATATGCGCGGCAACGCGGCTTTCAGGGCGCGCGCTACCTGCATCTCGGTCATCTCCATCTGGGGCAGCGCGGACAGCACTGGAAGCTGCTGCGCTTTCTGTCGACACACGAAGACCGCGCCGATCTGTGGCTGACCGACAAGGCCGGCGTCGAGGCAATGCTGGTCACCTTTCTGCCCTTCGCCTGGTCGAATGGCGACGGCGAGGGGTTCACTGCAGCGCAGCGGGAATGGTATGTGTCGCAGCAGCTCCTCGATTGGCCAGCCGGAGTCACGGCACCGGTTCAGGATCACCCGGCCGGGCCTGCCTGCCTCATCCTGTTCGGCGGCATCGAGCAGGACGCGGTGCACCTCATCGACACGCAGATGCCGTCGCTGGCGGTGCAGGCGCTCGCTTTCCATCTTCTCGCCAAGGCGATCCTGCCGGCCAGCAACGCGCTCGGACCGGCACTCTCTGACCGCGAGATCGCGTGCTTGCGGCTCGCCGCCCTCGGAGACACGCTGGCCGATGCCGCGGCCAAGCTGGGGGTGTCGGTCCGCACCGTCGAGCTTCATGTCGCTCGCGCGAGCAAGAAGCTGAGTGCCGCCAACAAGATCCACGCGGTCGCCATCGCGGTCGGCGCCGGTCTGATCCAGGTCTGAGATGCGCGCGCTTTCCCCTTTGATGCCATCCGCCGCGATGATCGCCCTTGCGGCAGGAGCCGCCGGCGTGCCGATCGCGGCGCTGGCGCAGGAAACGAACCCGGCGCAGCAGGAACCTGCACCGGCCGAGGCCGGCAACGCTGCGTCGCGCGAGGCGCCGACCAGGTTCATGATCACGGCGATCGACGTGTCGGGCGTGACCAAGCTGAGCAGCGCCGAGATCGAGCGGCTCGTCTATCCCCATCTCGGTCCGGATCGTACCACCGACGACGTCACCGCCGCACAGAAGGCGTTGCAACAGGCCTATGCCGCGAAGGGCTATGAGGCAGTCGAAGTCGAAATCCCGGTCCAGCCGAACGAGTTGTTCAGCCAAGGCATCGTCCAGCTCGCCGTGCACGAAGCGCCGCTCGGGCGCGTGCAGGTCGTCGATGCCAAGCATCATTCGAGCGAGATCGCCCGGACGCAGGTGCCATCGCTCGTCGAAGGGCAGCCGATTGACGTCGCTGCACTCCAGCGGGACATCGCGGCGGCCAATCGCTTTCCCGATCGCACGATCAGCCCGCGGTTCAAGGCGGGCGCCACGCCGGGAACGGTCGATGTCGACCTCGAGGTCGAGGATAGCGCGCCGATCCACGCCAGCATCGAACTCAACAACGACAGCAGCCCCAACACGCGGCCGCTGCACCTGAGCGGCACGCTGCGCCACACCAATTTGTGGGGACAGGGGCATACGCTGTCGATCACCAGTTCGCTGACGCCGCAGGACGTCGATCAGAGCGCGGTGCTCTCGGCCTCGTACAGCGCGCCGTTGATCGGAACCCCGTGGTCGTTCCTGTTCTACGGCTACAAATCGAACAGCAACGTCGCTGCGCTGGGCGGCACCAACGTGCTGGGCAACGGCTATCAGATCGGCGCACGGGTCAGCTATCGGCTGCCCGGCGACAAGCTGTTTCAGCAGATCAGCTTCGGACCCGACGTCAAGGTGTTCGAAGAGAATATCTCGCTGAACGGCGCGGCGCTCCAGCCGACGCAGATCCGCTATCTGCCGCTGGTCGGCGAATATTCGATGGGCGGCAACGACGAGACGACGAGTTTCGGGCTCACCTTCGCCGCGACTGCGGGGCTCCGTGTCGTCAAGCACGACACCTGCTTCGAAAGTCCTTTCGACACGCCGCAACCGCCGCCCGGGATCATCACCTGCGAACTCGGCAATGGCGACACCGGGGTGGTCGCGGACCAATTTACCGGGCGCGCGATCGATGCGAGCGAGAATTTCGCCCGTTTCAATCTCGACCTCAACTACACGCGCACCCTGATCGAAGACTTCCAGCTCGCGCTGCGCTTCTCCGGGCAGCTCGCCGATTCTAGCCTCGTCACCAACGAGCAATTCTCGATCGGCGGAATGTCGAGCGTGCGCGGCTATTATGTCTCGGAGGCGGTCGGCGATGATGGCTTCGTCTCCTCGATCGAGATGCGCACGCCGAGCCTTGCGCCATCCTTGCCGGGCTTCGTCGACGAGCTGCGGCTCTTTTCCTTTCTCGACGCCGGCTACGCGAGGATCCGCGCGCCTGCGGTGGGCCAGACCGACGAATTCCGCATCGCCGGCATCGGCGGCGGCTTCCGTCTGCAAGTTTTCAAGCTTCTCACAGGCGAGTTCGTGATCGGCGTGCCGCTGCGGGCCGGCCCGGCCACCGGGCGAGGGGAGCCGCGATACAGCTTCTCGCTCAAGGGCGAATTCTAACCTGGACAGCAATTGGGGATCGAACGTGGGCCGAACATTTCTAGCATGGCTGATCGCGCTGCTCGCGATCACCACTCCGGCTTTCGCGCAATCGGACGCCGGCTGGTGGAACAAGGATTGGCCGTACCGGCGCATGGTGACGGTCGACACCTCGCCGACCGGCGGCAATCTGAGCGGCGCGATCGGCCGCACCGTGCTGCTGGTCCGGCTCCACGACGGCAATTTCACCTTCGGCGACGCGCTCGAGAATGGCGCGGACCTCCGCGTCGTCGACAGCGACGGCAAGACCCCGCTTCCGTTCCACATCGAACGCTATGATCCAGCCAACAGCATCGCGACCTTGTGGGTGTCGGTGCCGGGCCTCAACGGCGGCGAGAAGCGTCAGCTCTGGCTCTATTTCGGCAACAAGAACGCCCCGGCGGGAAGCGATATCGCGCGGACCTACGACCCCGACACGATCGCCGCTTGGCATTTCAGCGAGACCGGCGGGAAGCCCGCGGCCGATCTGACCGCCAACGGCAACAATGCGCAGAATGCCGTGCCGGCGATCGACGAGAATGGCGTGATCGCGCGCGCCGCACGTTTTCAGGGGCAGGGTGAGCTCGCCATCCCCGCGACCCCTTCGCTGGCCATGCCGGCAGGCGCGCCATTGACCCTGACCGCCTGGGTGCGCGCCGATCAGCTGGCGGGCGAGCAGGCGCTCTTCACGCGCGGACCGCTGGTCGTCGGACTGGCCAACGGTGCGCCCTTCGCGCTCGTCGGCACGCAGCGTATCCAGGTGGGCGCGGCGCTCAAGGCCGGCGAATGGGCGCATCTCGGCTTCGTCGCCGACGGACAGAATGTGCGTCTCTACGTCAATGGCGTGGAGGCCGGGGCGGCTCCGGCCGCGCTCCCCGCGCTCGACGGTCCGATCGCGCTCGGCGGCGCAGCGGAGCGACCGTTCGTCGGCGAGCTCGACGAGGTTCGCCTCGCCAAGACCGCGCGGCCCGCGGCGATGTTGCTCGCGAGCGCGCAGGCCGAAGGCCCGAACAACAAGCTCGTCGCGGTCGCCGGCACCGCCGAGCGGCAGAGCGCGGGCGGCGGCACGTTCGTCTACGTGCTCGGCAAGGTCGAGATGATCGATGCCTTTATCATCGGGCTGTGCATGGTGATCCTCGTGCTGGCGGTGGCGGTGATCGTGACGAAGGTCGCCTATATCAACCGGGCCGTCCGCGCGAACCGGGTGTTCCTCAAGCGCTTTCGGGCGCTCCACGAGCATCTCGTCAGCATGAAGCACGTCGAGGGTCTCGGTCCGCGCGAGCTCGACATGATCGGGCAGGCCCCGCTGGGCCGGCTCTACGAAACCGGGATTGAGGAGCTTGAGGTTCGCCGCGAGACGCGCGGCCGTCGGCCGTTGTCGGGCGAGAGCGTCGAGGCGATGCGCGCCGCGGTCGACGCAGTGGTGGTCGAGGAGAATCAGAAGCTCGACCGCTGGCTGGTGCTGCTTACAATCGCGATCTCGGGCGGGCCGTTCATCGGCCTGCTCGGCACCGTGCTGGGCGTGATGAACACCTTTGCCGGTGTCGCGCTGGCAGGCGACGTGAACGTCAACGCGATCGCCCCCGGCATCGCCGCGGCGCTGATGGCGACGATCGCCGGCCTCGCCTGCGCGATCCCGTCGCTGTTCGGGTACAATTATCTGAACAGCCGGATCTCGGCGCTCTCGGACGAGATGCGCGTCTTCGTCGACCGGCTGATCACGCGCCTCGCCGAGATGCAGACCGAGGGCAGCCCCGCGCCGGCGGCTGCGCTCCAGGCGGCCGAATAGGCGCGGAAAGGGGAGATCGGTCATGCAGATCAACAAGGGCCGCAAGGCATATGACGACATCAACATCACCCCGATGCTCGATCTCGCTTATGTGCTGCTCGTCATCTTCATCCTGATGGCGACCGCCTCGGTGCAGGGGATCAAGGTCGACCTGCCCAAAGCGAGCGCAGCGCAGAGCCTCGTCCAGCCCAAGACGATCGCGATCACCGTCACCAATGACGGGCAGATCTTCATGGATGCCTTTCCGGTGACGCTCGCCGATCTCGAAACGCGGCTGCGCAGCGCCAAGGCGAGCAATCCCGACGTGCCGATCGTGCTCAAGGGCGACCAGACCGCGCAATATGGCAAGGTGACGCAGGTTCTGGACCTGTGCCGCCAGCTCGACCTCAACAAGGTGGGGCTCGTCACCGGCAAGCCCGCCGGCGCGTCCTGAGATCGGCGAGGCGCGCATGACCACGATGCAGCCCCCGGGCTATGAGACCTTCGAGGACCGATCGGCGGTCCGCGAAGCGCTGCCCTATGGCGTGGCGGTGCTGCTGCTCGGGCTGCTCGCCTGGTTCGTCTACAGTCAGCTCACCGCTGTGAGCGGGGT
>Ga0247823_10000172_pt1 | contig 54651 bp, 37 predicted proteins | sample 13C_PalmiticAcid_2_FD_192426 | JGI IMG/M metagenome (GOLD analysis project Ga0247823, IMG submission 192426) | Soil microbial communities from agricultural site in Penn Yan, New York, United States - 13C_PalmiticAcid_Day30 | ecosystem: Environmental > Terrestrial > Soil > Agricultural land... | reverse complement strand
GTCGAACGCCTGCTGCACGGCCTCGCGATTGATCGCGCCGGCTTCGTTCGCCTTGCACGACAGGCACCAGTCGGCGGTGAAGTAGACGAAGACCGGTTTACCGGTGGCGCGCGCCTTGGCGAGCGCGTCGGGCGAGAAGGTCGATCCGGTGCCGTCGGTGGTGCGTTCGGCCTCGGCGACCTCGGTCACCGTGCTTGCAAGGCTGGCCACGAAGAGAAAGCCAGAGGCGACGAGCAGCCACGATCGCCGGTCGCCTCGCTGAATTGCGCCATAGTGGGTAAGCACGACGATGGCCATTGCAACTGCGAAGATCGGTGAGAGGAGTTGTTCGCCGCTGCCGAGTTGTCGCCAGAGCAGCCATGCCAGCGCGAGCGTAGTGAGCCCCATCGGCAGCGACATCCACTTGCGGAAGCGGTCCATCCACGGGCCCGGCTTCGGCAAACGGTTGCGCAGCGCGGGCACAAAGCCGATCGCGAGGAAGGGCAGGGCGAGCCCCAACCCCAAGCCGCCGAAGATCGGCAGCGCCGCCCATGCCGGCAGCACCAGCGTCGCGCCGAGCGCCGCGCCGAGCAACGGGCCGCTGCACGGCGTTGCGACAAAGGCCGCGAGCGCGCCGGTCCAGAAACCGCCTGCTGCGCCACCCTTGTCGACGAGCGCCTGTCCGCGACCGAAGGACGGCAATTCGTAAGCGCCGAGGAGGTTGAGCGTGATCGCGAGCGCGAGGAGCAGTAGCGCCAGCACGCTCACCGGATGTTGCAGCTGGAACGCCCAGCCGACCTGCTCGCCTGCGGCGCGGAGCGCAAGCAGCGCGCCACCGAGGAGCAGCGCGGTGACGATGGCGCCCGCTGTGTAGGCCACCGCCTCGACCTTCGCCGAGCGCGCATCGCCACCCGAACGCGCAAGGCTGAGCGCTTTGAGGCTCAATATCGGGAAGACGCACGGCATCAGGTTGAGGATCAGGCCGCCGAGGACCGCGCCGCCGAGCGCGGTCCAGAACAGACCCATATCGATGCCGTCGGCTTTCCCGGCGATCACCTCGCCCGCGGCCGGAACCGCGCCGGGTTCGAGCGTCAACGACAGCCCGCGCCCGCCGCCGAGCTTCAGCAGCGCGGAAACCGGCCCCGCCTTGTCGCCCTTCACGCGCGTTTCGACGATGATGTGATCGCCATTTCGGCTGAAATTTTGAGGCGCGGCATAGTCGACGACATCCTGCGTCTCGACGAAGAGGTGCGGTGCGTCGATCGCGGTGCTTGCGGGTAGGGGGATGGAAAAGCGCACCATATCGCCGCGCTTTTCCCAAGCGCCGTGGCGGTCGAGCGGCTGCGGCAGCAAAGCGCGCCAGCCGTCGAAGCGGCTGCGCTCCGCCGGCGTTATCTTACCATCGCCGGCCTTCAGCGCGACCGAAATCACCGCTTTCTCGGGCACGCACACCTTGTCGGTGCAGGCGAGCCAGTTCGCGATCCCCGACAAGGTCAGGTCTGTCCCCGGCGCGATGCTCTGATCGACCCGCACCTCGGCGAGCAACGCATAGGGATGCTCATAGACATGGTTCATCATGCCGAAGAGGATCAGCGCGTCGGGCACCGGATAGCGAAACGGAGCGACCGTCACCCCCTCGGGCGCGTTCCATTCGACCGACAGGCCGAACCCGGCGTCGCCGCCATTCGCCCAATAGCCGTGCCACGTCTTTTCGGGCGCCATCGTCAGCGCAAGTGTCGTGCTGCTGCCCGGAGCAGGCACCGTCGACTCGGCGACCAGTTTTGGCTGGATATGCGTCGATTGCGCGTGCGCGGGGCCGGCCATGACGATGACCAGCGTCAGCAATGCCAATAGCGTGCGCCATGCGCGTGTCACAAAAGCCTCACTTGCCGAATTCATGCTTTGTCCGCGCCCGTTCATCGTTCGAAGGCTTGCCATATAGGCGGCTTTCGACGAGAGGACAGCCCGCGCTGACACCCTTGAGTTGGAGAAGCCGTCCGTGAAGCTGAAATATCTGTCCACTGCCCTTGCTGCCGTGCTTTGTGTTGCCGCTGCCGGAACCGGCCTCGCGCAGAGTTCGGTACCGCCGGTACAGAAAATTACCGCCGCGACCCCGCCGCCGAAGCTTGTCGTGATGGTCGCGGTCGATCAGTTTTCAGCCGACCTGTTCGCCGAATATCGCGGACATTTTACCGGCGGTCTCGCGCGGCTCGCGTCGGGCATCGTCTTCCCGTCGGGCTATCAGTCGCATGGTGCGACCGAAACCTGCCCCGGCCATTCGACGATCCTGACCGGCAACCATCCGGCGCACACCGGGATCGTCGCCAATAATTATTTCGACCTGTCGGTCGCGCGCGCCGACAAGCGCGTCTATTGCGCCGAGGACGAGACTGTCGCGGGGACGACGTCCAAGAGCGGCGAATATGCCCCGTCGGTGAATCATCTCCTCGTCCCGACGCTCGGCGATTTGATGAAGGCGCGCGACGCGAAGGCGCAGGTCGTCTCGGTATCGGGCAAGGACCGTTCGGCGATCATGATGGGCGGGCGCCAGGCGGACGAACTGATGTGGCTCGCGCCCACCGGCCTCACCAGCTATCGCGGCACGACGCTGTCGCCTGCCGCGCAGCAGGCGAGCGCCGCGATCGCCGCCGCGATCAACCAGCCGCGCCCCGCGCTGACGCTGCCCGCCGATTGCACCACGCACGACATCGCGATTCCGCTCGAAAAGGGCGGCTCGGTCGGCACCGGCCGCATGGCGCGTGATGCCGGCGATTTCCGCCGCTTCCAGGCCTCGCCCGAGGCGGACGGTGCGGTGCTCGCGACCGCCGCGGCGCTGCGCCAGGTGCGCAGGATGGGCGAGGGCGACAGCACCGACCTGCTGATCGTCGGGCTATCGGCAACCGACTATGTCGGGCACAGCACGGGTACCGAAGGCAGCGAAATGTGCATCCAGATGGCAGGGCTCGACCGCGAGCTCGGCGATTTCTTCGCGCGGCTCGATGCGACTGGGGTCGACTATGTCGTCGCGTTGACCGCCGACCATGGCGGCCACGACCTGCCCGAACGCAATCGCCAGAATGCCTGGCCCGATGCGCAGCGCATCGACAAGGCGCTGAACCCCGGCGCGATCGGCAAGGAAGTCGCCGAAAAGCTCGGCCTGCCGCAGCCCATTCTCTATGGCGACGGCGACGATTATTATTTCGCGAAGACGCTGACCGCGGCGCAGCGCAAGGCCGTCCTGGCCGAAATCCTGCCGCGCCTGCGCGCGCATCCGCAGGTCGAGGCGGTGGTGACGCGCGATCAGCTCGACGCGCATCCGGTCTCGAAGCGCGCACCCGATACGTGGACGCTGATGGACAAGCTGCGCGCCTCGTATAATCCGCAGCGGTCAGGCGATTTCATCATCGCACTGAAGCCGCGGGTCACGCCGATCCCCGAATCGGGTATCGGCTATGTCGCGACGCACGGGTCGGTGTGGGACTATGACCGCCGCGTGCCGATCCTCTTCTGGCGCAAGGGGCTGACGGGTTTCGAACAGCCCAATGCGGTGATGACGGTCGATATCATGCCGACGCTCGCGTCGGTGATTGGTTTGCCCGTCGATGCGAGCAAGATTGACGGCCGCTGCCTCGACCTGTTGTCGGGGCCAGAGAACAGTTGCCGCTGAGCAGCTGTCGCTAAAGGATAAGAAAAGAAGGACCTATGACGAAAGCATTGCGGAATTTCTCTGGCCGGTTCCTGCTCGTGGGCTGCGGCAATATGGCGGGCGCAATGCTCGATCGCTGGCTGGCGGCGGGTCTTGACCCGGCGCTGGTCGCGATCGTCGATCCCTATGCGATACCGCGCACGGGCATCGCCCGGCACGCGTCACTCGATGAATGGCAGGCCGCGGGCGGCAGCGCCGACTGGATCATGCTCGGCATGAAGCCGCAGCAACTCGGCGACGTCGCCGATGTGTTGGCACCGCTCGTGACGGGCGGGGTGCACCTGCTCTCGATCCTCGCGGGCGTATCGCTCGCCGATCTCGCGGCGCGCTTCCCCGACGCGGGCGCGCAGGTCCGCATCCTGCCCAACCTTGCTGCGCGTATCGGCGCCGGGGTGTCGGCGGTCGCAACGCTCGGCGATGCCGACGATGCGGCGATCGACGCGCTGCTCGACACACTTGGCAAGACGGTGCGGCTCGCCGACGATTCGACGATGGATCTTGTCACCGCCTTCACCGGCAGCGGCCCTGCTTTCGTCTTCCGCCTGATCGAATCCTATGCGGCGGCGGGCGAACGGCTCGGTCTGTCGGCCGAGGACGCGTTGGCGCTCGCGACCGCGACGTTCGGCGGCGCGACCGCCTTGCTCGCCGACAGCGGCGAAAAGCCCGGCGCGCTCGTCGCGCAGGTCGCGAGCAAGGGCGGCACGACGCAGGCCGGGCTCGACGTGCTCGACAGCGACGGCCAGCTTGCGGCGCTGCTCACCAATGTCTTGCGCGCGGCGCGCGATCGCGGGCGCGAACTGGCAGATATTGCGCGCGGCGAGGGCTGATTTAGGCCGTATCCTTCCCCAGCATCGCGATCCGGCGGCGCTCGCGCGGCGGCACCAGCGCCTCGCTGACTTGCCAGAACCCCGTCACCGCCTGCTGTCCCGCATGCGTATAGGCGCGGCTCATCGTGTCGCGCAGGATGCCGAAGATCACCGTCTCGACTGCGCGGCCGGCATCGGTCAGGCGCAACTCCTTTTGCCGCCGGTCGCGATTGCCCGGGCGCGTCGTCAGATAGTCGCGCGCCTCCAGTTCCTTCACCACCCGGCCGAGCGACTGTTTTGTGATGCCGAGCAGGGCGAGCAGGTCCGAAATTGTCAGCCCCGGTTGCCGCGCGATGAAATAGAGCGCGCGGTAATGCGCGCGGCCGAGCTCCTTTTCAGCGAGCCGCGCATCGATCGCGCGCCATAGCGACGCGTGCGCAAAAAAGAGGAATTCGATGCCCCGGCGCACTTCGTCTTCGCGCAAGAAAAGAGCAGAGGCGGCGGGTACTTGTGAAAGAAAATTCTCATCCGGCATAGTCGCTACCGTTGCGCGCGGCGCCGGTCTTTGGCAAGAGGCGCGCTCCATAAACCCGCAAACACAGGTGTTTTCGCATGTCCGCTCCCGCCTTTACCCATCTTCCGCACCCCAATCTGATCGCGGACGATGTACGGGCGGCGGCGGTGGCCGATCCGGCATTCGGGCGCGTCTTCACCGATCATATGGTGTCGATCCGCTACACCGAAGGACAGGGCTGGCACGACGCGCAGGTGATGCCGCGCGGGCCGTTGTCGCTCGATCCCGCGACCGCGGTGCTCCATTATGCGCAGGAAATCTTCGAAGGACTGAAGGCCTATCGTTTGGACGACGGTTCGATGGCGCTGTTCCGCGTCGAGGCCAATGCCGCGCGCTTCAACGCCAGCGCGCGCCGCATGGCGATGGCCGAATTGCCCGAGGAATTGTTCATCGCCGCGGTGAAGGAAGCCGTTGCTGCCGATGCGCACTGGTTCCCACCGGTCGAGGGCGGCGCGCTGTACCTCCGCCCCTTCATGTTCGCGAGCGAAGTGTTTCTCGGCGTCAAGCCCGCGGCCGAATATCAGTTCCTCGTCATCACCTCGCCGGTCGGCAATTATTTCAAGTCGGGCGCCCCCGCGATCTCGCTGTGGGTGTCGGAAGATTATACCCGCGCCGCGCCCGGCGGCACCGGCGCCGCGAAATGCGGCGGCAACTACGCCTCCAGCCTCGTCGCGCAACGCGAGGCGATCGCCAAGGGGCACGACCAGGTCGTCTTCCTCGACGCCGCCGAGCATCGCTGGATCGAGGAACTGGGCGGCATGAACATGTTTTTCGTCTTCGACGACGGCAGCATCGTCACCCCGCCGCTGACCGGAACGATCCTGCCCGGCATCACGCGCGACACGATCATCACGCTGGCGCGCGATGCCGGCCTGACGGTGCGCGAGGAACCCTATGCGATCGACCAGTGGCAGGCCGATGCCGAAAGCGGCAAACTCACCGAAAGCTTCGCCTGCGGCACCGCCGCAGTGGTCACCCCGGTGGGCAAGGTCACCCGCGGGCAGAGCAGCTTCACGATCGGCGCCGGCGGTCCGGGACAAGTGACAACGAAGCTCAAGGACAAGCTGGTCGACATCCAGCGCGGCCGCGCCGCCGACCCGCACGGCTGGGTGACGCGCCTCTAAGGCCGCCTTGCCAACGCATCTCAACACGCTATAGACGCGCTCGCACCGGCCCGTTGGGGCGTCGCCAAGTGGTAAGGCAGCGGCTTTTGATGCCGCCATTCGCAGGTTCGAATCCTGCCGCCCCAGCCAGCCTGTCCGGTCTATTCCTGCAAACGCACCAATTGGGAAGCTGCCCTGAATAGCTCAGGGCTATCATCGTTGGAATGATCGACAGAAGCTTCTGATCGCCCCGCGCCAAAGCAATTTCACCCTCGCGCTTTTTGTGGGCAATTGTGGGCAAAGATCGACGTGCCGCATTCGAGAAAACAGGATTTCTCGCATCCCCTTTCCCGTCGCCAACCTCGGTGCGAGGCGGTCATTGGCATAAGCATATCTGATCAAGCTCCCCGGTTAGTACCTCGAATCCGTCGGCCGGATAGCTTCGCAGAAAATGGTCAATCGCAATCACTTCAGATTCTAACATAATTTTGCGACACCTTTTTATCAGATAAATAGGTGGCCGTTCACGATGCGCGCGCTCGCGGTCCCGCACGCGGGGCGCGGCTCGCTCGTCCGTACCGATGCGGGCAAGCTCGCGGCGGTCTATAACCCCAAATGCGACGACGGCTTCGCGATGTTCTGCGAGCAGGTCGGGCTGGTACCACTCGAACGCGCGCCCGACGGGCGACTGCGGCAGGCGGCATCGGTGATCACCGAGGACAGCGCGGTCGCCGCGCGAAAGGCGCTGGTCACCAGCGAGACGATGCGCGATCCGTCGGTCGCGCTCGGCGGCGACGGCACTTATTATCTCGTCGGGACGCTCGACGGCTATGGCTATCACAAGCCCGACGGCGGCGTGAAGCTGTGGCGTTCGTCGGACCTCAAGCAATGGGACGAGGTCGGCTTCATCTGGAAATGGGAAGGGATGGGCTATGACTTCGGAAAGAATATCGCCGAACTCTGGGCGCCCGAGATCATGTGGTCGGCGCGCGACAAGACCTATTATCTCGCTTTCTCGGTCATGGAGAAGGGCGTCGGCGGCAAGACCTGGCTCTATCGGTCGAGGACCGGCAAGCCCGAGGGCCCTTATGAGAATGTGACCAAGAGCTTCTTCGTCAAGGGAATCGACGGCTTCCCGTTCGAGGATGATGACGGCCTCTATTTCCTGTGGGGCGGCGGCAGCATCGCCAAGCTCAACGCCGCGCGCAGCGGGTTCGAGGGGCCGGTGCGCCAGCTCGTCGACATCGACGGTGACCATGTCGGCTATGAGGGCAATGGCCTGATCAAGGCGAATGGCGTCTATTTCCTGACCGGCGCCGAATGGCACGGCCCGCTCCGCACCCACGGCACCTATGACATGATGTACGGCACGTCGAAGAGCCTGTTCGGCCCCTATACGCAGCGCCGCATGGGCGCGCCGCACGGCGGGCACGGTACGGCGTTCCGCGATAAGCAGGGTCGCCATTGGTACACGATGTTCGGCAACGATCCGACCGCGCCTTGGCGGATGCACTTCGGACTGGTGCCGATCGACATCGGCGACGCCGAATCGATCGGCGTACCGCGCATCGACGCTGCGCGCGATTAAGCGCCCAGCGGCCTTTTCCGACTCTCCCGCATGCCCGCTATTCCTCCAGGGATGGCGGGCTTTTTGTCAGCGGGCGCGGCGTGCGTAATCGGTGAGGATGCGCACCCATGCTTCGGCGAAGGCGCGCTGACCGACGCCCGCGAAATGGCAGCGGTCATAACGATTTTCGGGCGGCACGAGCAGGTTCGTCTCGGGACCCGCGAACAGGCCTTTCGCCGGGTCGACCAGACCGCGCTGGGCGGTGGTGATCGCATCCTCATCCTTCCAGTCGTCGGGCTGGCCGCACCGGCTGCCCACCGAAATAAAGATCGGCGCATCGACCTTGGCGGCGCGCAGGCTCGCGGCGAGCGAGGCGAAGCTCGCAGCATAGTCGGCACTGCTCGTCCCAAGGTTGAGGTCGCGTTCGCCTTGGTGCCAGAGGAAATGGGTGATGCGGTAATGGCGCTGCAGGTCGGCGACGACGCCGAGCATCATGCGGTTGAGGTCGCCGCCCTCCTGCCAGCGCGCGATCTTGGTGCCGCCGATTCCGGTCGTCACGATGATCACGCGATCGAACAGGCCCGCGTCGATCAGCCGGTCGGCGAGCGGGGTCCAGCTTTCGCCGCGCATCCCGGTCGCGCCGAGCAGCGGCGAGGCGGCAGGATAGCAGTTCCCCTCGAAATAGTTGAAGGTTTTGCCCGGATGCGCGCTCGAAAACTGCTCGCCCCCATGATTGGCCGAATTGCTTTGTCCCGCGATCAGCAGAACCGCGGTGCGCTCGGTCTGGCGCGGGCAGGCGGTCGCCTCGCGTCCGGCGACTTCGACGATGCGGCCAAGTTCGTCCTTGCGGTATTTCTCCGTCGCGGCGGATTGCGTATCCGCCGCGTTGGCGAGCGATATGCCGGCCGATGCGGCGAGGACTAAGGCCAGAGCTTTGCTTGCGATGCGCATCCTGATCTCCCGCGCAAGGTCAGAATTGAAACGGTGCGACCGTGCGTCGCTCGGCAACGAGGAAGGCGTCGGCAACGAGCTGGAGCGGATGGATGTCGACGTCGCTTTTGCCCGCGGCGACCAGTTCGGCGAAGCGTGCATAGAGGCGCGGATATTCGCGGTCTTCTCGGGTGACGGGCTCGGCGTCCGGCAGTTCGAGCACGCTGCCGCCCATCGACAGGCGCAAGGTGCCCGCGTCGGTTTCGACCTCGATGTCCCAGCTTTGCGGCCCGGTCTGCAGGAAATCGAGGTCGGCGGTGACCGCGGCGTCGTCGCTACGCATCGCCATCGTCGCGGCGATCGGCGAGCTGCGCCCTTCGGGAATGTCGATTCGTGCCGCGTCGAGCAGCAACGGCGCGGGAAGGATCGCGGTCATGATCGACAGCGCGTTGATGCCCGGATCGAAGACGCCGAAGCCACCCGCCTCGAGAATCCATTCCTGCCCCGGATGCCAGCGGCGGATGTCTTCTTTCCACCGGATATGCGCGGCGCGGATATGCTTGTCGCGAAGCCAGTCGCGCGCACCCGCGACGCCGGCGGCTTCGCGCGAATGCCACGTCGCAAACAGGGTAACGCCGCGTTCGCGCGCCCGATCGGCCAGCGCGGCGATTTCGGTCGTCGTCGCGGCGGGCGGCTTTTCGAGCATGACATGCAGACCGGCATCGATTGCCGCCGCCGCGATCGCGTGGCGGCCGACGGGGGGGGTGCAGATCGAAACGGCGTCGAGGGCGTGATTCCCGGCGATCATCGCCGCAATATCGGCATGTCCCGGCACGCCATCGATCTGCGCATGGCGGCTGGCGGTGGCGACCAGCTCGTACCGATCATCGGCGCGAATGGCCGGAAGATGCTGGTCCCGCGCGATTTTTCCGATTCCGACCAATCCCAAGCGAATCATCATTCTTCACCCCATTTTTATTTGTCTGATATATATGCTTCCTATCCGCCGCGGTTCGCGTTATCAACCGATTCCGGCCTTGGCTGAAATGTGAATCGAGAAGGATATATATGGGCGAAGGGGCAAAAACGCGGCCGGAAGGCAAAAGAGGGCTGCGGTCGCGTGCCTGGTTCGACAATCCGGACAACCCGGATATGACGGCGCTCTATCTCGAACGCTATCTGAACTTTGGTTTGAGTATCGACGAATTGCAGGCGGGTCGGCCGATCATCGGCATCGCGCAGACCGGCAGCGACCTGACGCCGTGCAACCGCCATCATCTCGAACTCGCAAAGCGCGTGCGCGACGGGATTCGCGACGCGGGCGGCATCGCGATCGAATTCCCGACACATCCGATTCAGGAAACGGGCAAGCGCCCCACCGCGGGGCTCGATCGTAACCTCCAGTATCTGAGCCTCGTCGAGGCGATCTATGGTTATCCGCTCGATGGGGTGGTGCTGACGGTCGGCTGCGACAAGACGACGCCCGCCTGCCTGATGGCTGCGGCGACGGTGAATATTCCGTCGATCGCACTGTCGGTGGGCCCGATGCTCAACGGCTGGTTCAAGGGCGAGCGGACCGGATCGGGCACGATCGTATGGCGCGCACGCGAAATGCTCGCCGCGGGCGAGATCGATTACAAGGGCTTCGTCGAACTCGTCGCCTCGTCCGCGCCGTCGACGGGCTGGTGCAACACGATGGGCACCGCGACGACGATGAATTCGCTGACCGAGGCGCTCGGCATGTCGCTGCCCGGATCGGCGGCGATCCCCGCGCCCTATCGCGACCGGCAGGAATGCGCCTATCGCACCGGCCTCCAGATCGTCGAGATGGTCCACGCCGACCGCAAGCCGAGCGACATCCTGACGCGCACCGCCTTCCTCAACGCGATTCGCGTCAATTCGGCGATCGGTGGATCGACCAATGCGCCGATCCATCTCAACGCCATCGCACGCCATATCGGCGTCGAACTGACGCTCGAAGACTGGGAGACGCAGGGCGCCGACGTGCCGCTGATCGTCAATCTGCAGCCCGCGGGTGCCTATCTGGCCGAGGATTTCTATCGGGCCGGCGGCGTTCCGGCGGTGATGGGGCAATTGCTCCGCGCCGGGTTGATCGAGGGCGAGGCGCTGACTGCCAACGGCCAGACGATCGCGGCGAATATCGGCGAGGCCGACACGCAGGACGTCGATGTTATCCGCACGCTCGATGCGCCGCTGAAGCCCGCGGCGGGGTTGACCGTGCTGCGCGGCAATCTGTTCGACAATGCGGTGATGAAGCTCAGTGTTATTTCGCCCGAGTTTCGTGAACGTTATTTGAGCAATGCGGCCGACCCCGACGCGTTCGAGGGCGTCGCGATCGTGTTCGACGGGCCCGAGGATTATCACAGCCGCATCGACGATCCGGCGCTCGGCGCGCACGCCAATTCGATCCTGATCATGCGCGGCGCGGGGCCGATCGGTTATCCGGGCGGCGCCGAGGTCGTGAACATGCGGCCGCCGGTGGCGCTGATCCAGGCGGGCGTCCACGCCCTGCCATGTATCGGGGACGGGCGCCAGTCGGGGACGAGCGGCAGCCCGTCGATCCTGAACGCCGCGCCGGAGGCCGTCGTCGGGGGCGGGTTGGCGCTGGTGCAGACGGGCGACCGCATTCGCATCGACTTGGTCAAACGCACCGTCAATATGCTGGTCGACGACGCCGAACTCGAACGCCGCCGCGCCGAGCTCAAGGCCGATCCTGACTATATGCCGCCCGCACAGACGCCGTGGCAGGAAATCCATCGCGCGCTGACCGGACAGTTCGATGGCGGTGCGGTGCTTGAGATGGCTGTCAAATATCAGCGCGTCGCGCAGACGCACGGATTGCCGCGAGACAGCCACTGATGCCTGACGTGCGGGTGATTGCGCGCGACCGGCGCGACCGGCTGGGCGAGGGGCCCTTGTGGTCGGCGCGGCACGACGCGCTCCTCTGGGTCGATATCCTCGGTCGCCGGATCAACCGCATGGCGCTGTCCGGCGAGCGCGTCGACAGCTTCGAGCAGCCGCATTATGCGGCGTGGATCATCGAGCGCGAGGAAGCGGGTTTCGTCGCGGGTATCGGCCGCGATATTGTCCGCATCGACCTCGAAGCCGACAGCCGCGAACCGATTGCGTCGGTCGATCCGCGCAACGCCGCAAACAGGCTGAACGATGCCAAGGCCGATGCGAAAGGGCGGATCTGGGCGGGAACGATGCCCGTGACCTGCGACCGCCCCTCGGGCGCTTTCTACCGGCTCGATCCCGACGGCACGCTGACGCAGGTCGACGGTCCCTATACGATCTCCAACGGTCCCGCGATCGATCCGGGCGGGCGCTTCCTGCTCCACACCGACACCGCGCGCGGGACGATCTTCCGCTTCGATACCCACGACGACGGATCGCTCGGCGAAGCGGCGCCCTTCATTGTCTTCGAGAAGGATTGGGGCAATCCCGACGGGATGACCTTCGACGCCGAGGGCGGCCTGTGGGTCGCCTGCTGGGGCGCTTCGCGCGTGATGCGCTTTGCGCCTGACGGGACGCCCGATCGCCATATCGTGCTACCGGCGTCGCAAATCACCAGTTGCACTTTTGCGGGGCCGGATTTCGACCGGATGTTCGTCACCTCGGCATCCGATGGCGTGACCGAGGAACATGGCGGCGCCCTGTTCGAAATCGATCCGGGGTGCCGAGGCCTGCCGGCTCATAAATACAGGGGTTAGAGGAGTGAAGAAGATGACGAAACTGGCTTGGGGCGCTGCGGCGGCGGCATTGGTCGCGGCGACGCCGGCGCTTGGCGCAGAGGCGACGCAATCGAACTTCGGCAAGATGCCCGATGGGCGCAGCGTGCCCGCTGTGACGCTGACCAACGCCAACGGCATCTCGGCAACGGTCATCGCGCTTGGCGCGACGCTGCAGTCGGTGGTGATGCCCGACCGCGACGGCAAGAAGGCCGACGTGGCGCTCGGCTACGACAATCTCTCCGACTATATCGACAAGCCGCAATATTTTGGCTCGACCGTCGGGCGCTTCGCCAACCGGCTTGCGGGCGGGCGTTTCAAGCTCGACGGCAAGACGTGGCAGACGCCGGTCAATAATGGCGCGAACGCGCTGCACGGCGGCACGCTCGGTTTCGACAAGGTCTTGTGGGAAGTGACCTCGGTCAAGAGCGGCCCGACCGCATCGGTCACGCTGCGCTATGTCAGCCCCGATGGAGATCAGGGCTATCCCGGCACGATGACGGTCGATGCGATCTATTCGCTCGACGAGAAGAATGATCTGCGGATCGAATATGTCGCGACGACCGACCGACCGACGATCGCGAACATCACCAATCACGCCTATTGGAACCTGTCGGGCGAAGGCTCGGCGAACGGCGCGATGGGGCATGTCGTGACGATCCCGGCGGAAAGCTATCTGCCGACCGATGCGGGCGCGATCCCGACGGGCGAATATCGCCCTGTTGCGGGCACCGTGTTCGATTTCCGCAAGCCGACCGCGATCGGCGACCGCGTCCGCGACGCGCGCGACGAACAGATCGTTTTCGGCCGTGGTTACGACCATAATTGGGTCATCGGGCGCAAGGTGACCGCCGACCAGCATCTGATGGCGCGCGTCGAGGATCCGGCGTCGGGACGCGGGTTCGAACTCTGGTCGAACCAGCCGGGGCTGCAGATGTATTCGGGCAATTTCTTCGACGCGACCACCTACGGCAAGGACAAGAAAATCTACCGCATCGGCGATGCGCTCGTGATGGAGCCGCAGATTTTCCCCGACGCCCCGAACCAGAAGAATTTCCCGGTCGCGGGTCTTGCGCCGGGCGAAACCTATCGCAATGTGATGACCTATCGCCTGACCACAGGGGCCAAGCGGTAGGGGCGAACGGTGCCGCCCTTATCCGGCGGCACCATCGGGCTTGGCGGTATCGATCAGGTCGAGCACATCGCTGATCAGCGCCCGCATCGCCTTGCGGGCCTTGTCGGGATTGCCCGCGACGATCGCGTCGCGCACTGCGGCATGGTCGGCGACATTGGCGGTACGGCCCTTGACGCGATTGGTAAAGCGGATCGACGTGCGCAGCGCGGTGCTGACGACTTCGCGGAACTGGACGTAGAAGGGATTGCGCGACGCGCGGAGGACGGCGATGTGAAAGGCGATGTCGCTTTCCAGTGTGTCGTCCTCGCCGCGCTCGGCCCTTTCCATCCGCTTCAGGCCCGCATTGATCCGCTCGATGTCGTCGGCGGTCGCGACGCGCGCGGCGAGCGCCGCCGCTTCGGGCTCGATCGCGACCCGCAACTCGTTGAACTGGCGCAACAGGTCGATCGAAAATTGCCGCTCGAGCAGCCAGCGAAGGACATCGGTGTCGAACAGGTTCCACGACGTCGTCGGCTGGACGGTCGTTCCCTGGCGGGGGCGGGCGCTCAGCAGCCCCTTCGCAGTCAACATCTTCACCGCTTCGCGCGTCACCGAGCGGCTGACGCCGTGCTGCTTGGCAAGTTCGGCTTCGGTCGGAAAGATCGCGCCGTCATAATCGCCGATAACGATCGCGCGCCCGATCGCGTCGAGCATGCCATAGGTCAAATTCCGGCCAAGCTGCGGCCCCGCATCCTCGATACCCAATCCCGACATGTTCGCCACGTTCGTCTCCACGCTATATATTTGCCCGGCCTTATCACCGATCCTGCACAGTAAGCTAGACAAGCAGTTTAAATAAGATAAATGTGATTTCAATAAGCAGCCAAGGGGAGAGTTCGCATGGCGGGCCTGTCGCAAATCGATATTATCGTCATCGTCATATATGCCATCGGCATTTTCGGCCTCGCGCAATGGGTGAGCCGCGAAAAGGCCGGGCATGCGAAGGACACGTCCGACTATTTCCTCGCCTCGAAATCGCTGCCCTGGTGGGCGATCGGTGCGTCGCTGATCGCGGCGAATATCTCGGCGGAGCAGATCGTTGGCATGTCGGGCTCGGGCTACGCGCTCGGCCTTGCGATCGCTTCCTATGAATGGATGGCCGCGTTGACGCTGCTGATCGTCGGCAAATATTTCCTGCCGATCTTCCTCAAGAACGAAATCTACACGATGCCGCAGTTCCTCGAGCAGCGGTACGGCAAGACGCTGCCGGTGATCATGGCGGTCTTCTGGCTCGCGCTCTATGTCTTCGTAAACCTGACCTCGATCATCTGGCTCGGCTCGATCGCGGTGAACAAGGTCGCGGGCGTCGACCAGAATGTAGCGCTGATCGTGCTGGGTGCCTTCGCGCTGCTTTATCAGCTTTACGGCGGTCTGAAGGCCGTCGCGCTCACCGATATTGTGCAGGTGACCCTGCTTGTGATGGGCGGCCTCATCATCTCCTATCTGACGCTCAACGAAATTAGCGGCGGGCAGGGCGTGATGGCGGGCTTCTCGATCCTGACCGAGCGCGTTCCCGGCCATTTCGACATGATCCTCGCGCCCGACCATCCCTTCTATAAGGACCTGCCCGGCATCGCCGTGCTCGTCGGCGGCATGTGGATCGCGAACCTCAGCTATTGGGGCTTCAACCAATATATCATCCAGCGCGCGCTCGCTGCGAAGAACCTCGGCGAAGCGCAGAAGGGTGTGATCTTCGCCGCCTTCCTGAAGCTGCTGATGCCCGTCATCATCGTGCTGCCCGGCATCGCTGCGGTCGTCCTCGCGCCCGATCTCGCCAAGCCCGACGAAGCCTATCCGACGATGATGCGCCTGCTGCCTCCGGGATTGCTCGGCCTCGTCTTCGCCGCGCTGATCGCCGCGATCATCGCGTCGACCGCCAGCAAGATCAATTCGATCGCGACGATCTTCACGCTCGATCTCTATGCCAAGGCGCGCGGCCTTACGAACGACGCCGAGGACGGAGCGCGGGGCAGCCGTGAGAAGCACCTCGTGCTGGTCGGCCGCATCGCTGCCGCGCTGGCCGTCGTGATTGCATTGCTCACCGCACGCCCGCTGCTCGGCAATTCGGATCAGGCGTTCCAGTTCATCCAGGAATTTTCGGGCTTCTTCACGCCCGGTATCACGGTGATCTTCCTGCTCGGCCTGTTCTGGAAAAAGGCAAGCGAAGCGGGCGCCATCGCTGCAGCCTTGGCCTCGGTCGTCCTGTCCTACGCCTTCAAGATCGGCATGCCCGACTTTCCCTTCATGAACCGCATGGGCCTCGTCTTCCTGATCAGTCTCGCGCTTGCGGTCGGGATCAGCCTGATGTTCAAGGGCCGCGGCGATGCCAACCGCATCACGATGCAGGGCGTCAGCTTTGCGACCCCGACGACGTTCAATGTAGCGGGCATCGGCGTGATCCTGGTCCTTATCGCGCTCTACGCGACCTGGTGGTGAGCGCGCCGTCCGCCTTTCTTGCCGTCGACTGGGGCACGACCAACCGGCGCGTGTTCCGGTTCGAGGACGGCGCGGTCGCGCATACCGAGCGCGACGATCGCGGCGCCGCGTCGGTCACCGACTTCGCGGGCGAGGTCGCGGCGATCCGCGCGCGGTTCGGCGATCTTCCGATGCTGCTTGCCGGCATGGTGGGCTCGACCGTCGGCTGGCGTGTCGTGCCCTATGTTGCGGCGCCGGCGGGGCTCGACGAGCTCGTCGCGGGGCTCGACCGCGTCGACGGTCGCACGGCGATCGTTCCGGGCGTTTCCTGTTCGAAGGCTGACCGCGCCGATGTGATGCGCGGCGAGGAAGTCCAGTTGCTCGGCGCGGTTGCAGGCTGGATGGTCCCGCCCGACGCGCTGCTCGCGCAGCCCGGAACCCACTGCAAATGGGCGACGATGACGGGCGGGCGGATCGCAGGTTTCACCACCGCGATGACGGGCGAATTGTTCGCGCTGCTTCGCGGGCACAGTCTACTCTCGGGAACGCTCACCGCCGACGTCATCGATGGTGAGGCATTTCGCGAAGGACTGGCCGAGGGCGCGCGGCGCGATCTCGCCGCGTCGCTGTTCGGTATCCGCGCGGCTTCGGTGCTCGGCCTCCGCGACGATGTCGACGCGGCGTCCTTCGCGAGCGGCGTGCTGATCGGCAGCGACGTCGCCGCGCGCATGGACGATTGCGCGTTCGAACAGATCCATATTCTCGCCGATCCCGAACTCGGCAACCTTTACGCCGCCGCCGTCGCGGCGACCGGACGCGAGCCGGTGATCGTCGACAGCCACAGCGCCTTTGCGCGCGGCATCCTCGCCATTGGAGAAAAGGCTCTATGACCCATGTTGCCGCCTTCGACGCCGCGTTCGCGCGCTGTCCGCTGATCGCGATTCTGCGCGGCGTGAAACCGGACGAAGTGGAAGCGGTCGGCGAGGCGCTGGTCGAGGCCGGCTTCTCGCTGATCGAAGTGCCGCTCAACTCGCCCGATCCGCTGGACAGCATCGGCCGCCTTGCCGACCGGATGAAGGGGCGCGCGGTCATCGGCGCCGGGACGGTGCTGACCACCGCCGATGTCGCTGCCGTAGCGGACGCCGGCGGGACAATGATCATTTCGCCGAACACCAATGTCGATGTCATCGCGGCATCGGCGCGCGCGGGCCTCGTCTCGCTCCCGGGTTTTGCGACCCCCAGCGAAGCCTTCGCCGCGCTCGGCGCGGGCGCGACGGCGCTCAAGCTGTTTCCTGCCGAAGCTGCCAGTCCGGCCGTGCTCAAGGCGTTCGGTGCGGTCGTTCCGGCGGGGACGCGCCTGCTGCCCGTCGGCGGGATCGCGCCCGAGACGATGGCGCCATGGCTTGCCGCGGGCGCAGCCGGCTTTGGTCTGGGATCGGCGCTCTACCGGCCGGGATTGAGCGCAAAAGAAGTCGGCGACCGCGCGCGCGCCTTCATTGCCGCGCTGCGCCGATAAAATCATAATCCGGGAGATATTCGATGTTCAAATTCAACCGGCGTGACCTGATCCTTGCGACGAGCGTCATCGCCTTTTCCTTCGCGTCCGCCGTGCCGGGGCACGCGCAGGGTGATGGCGGCCAGGCCGCCACGAAGCCCAATATCGTGATCTTCCTCGCCGACGATTTGAGCTATGCCGACGTTCCGCTCGGCGGCGATGCCAATGTTCGCACCCCGGCGCTGCAGCGCCTCGCGTCCGAAGGGGTGTCGTTCGACCGCGCTTTCGTCGCGTCGCCCGCCTGTGCGCCGAGCCGGGCGGCGCTGCTGACCGGGATGATGCCCGCGCGCAACGGTGCCGAGGCGAACCACGACCGGGCGAATGCAGCGATCCGCAAGCTGCCCTCCTATCTGCAGGAACAGGGCTATGAGGTCGTCGCCTTTGGCAAGGTCGCGCATTATCAGCACACCGGCACCTACGGCTTCGACTATTATGCCAACGACACCTTCCACGATCACAAGGGCATTCCGGCCGCCGCCGAATGGCTGAAGGCGCGCAAGGACAAGCGCCCGCTGGCGCTGTTCGTCGGCACCAACTGGCCGCATGTGCCCTGGCCGCGGACGACCGAAGGCTATGATCCGGCGGCGATGAAGCTGCCGCCGAAGACGGTGGACACGCCGATCACGCGCGATGCCCGCGCGCGCTTCTATGCCGCCGTTACGCGGATGGATCAGGACCTCGCCTCGACGATGGATGCGGTCGATGCCGTGCTCGGCAAGGATACGTTCGTCCTCTATTCGACCGATCACGGAACGCAGTGGCCGTTCGGCAAATGGAACCTCTATGACACCGGCACCCGCGTGCCGATGGTTGTGCGCTGGGGCGGTCATGTGAAGCCCGGCACGCGAACCGATGCGATGGTCAGCTGGGTCGACGTGCTGCCGACGCTCGTGCAACTCGCGGGCGGCAAGGCGCCCCAGGGAATCGACGGTATTTCCTTTGCGGGCCTGCTCGGCGTCGGACCGGCGACCACGGGCCGCAAGGAGATTTTCACGACGCACAACAATGACGTGCGCGTCAACGTCTATCCGATGCGCAGCATCCGTACCGACCGCTGGAAATATATCGAAAATCTGCACCCCGACTGGACCTATACGACGCACATCGACCTCAAGGTGATGCGCACGGACTCGGGAGCCTATTTCCCGTCATGGCGCGATGCGGCCGAGAAGGACCCCGCAGCGAAGGCGATCGTCGACAGCTATTACAGGCGCCCCGCCGAGGAACTCTATGATCTGCAGGCAGATCCCGATGAAAAGGTGAACCTCGCCGGCGATCGGCGTTATGCGAAAGAATTGTCGGGGCTTCGCAGCCGCTTGGCCGCCTGGCGCAAGTCGCAGGGCGATACGGGGCAGGTCAGCGCAAAGCCGCGCTTCGAGCGCGGACCGATGGGCGGCGAGGGCGACTGACCCCACGGCTACAAGCCAATCGCAGGACGATGACCGCACCGGATGCCCACTCCGGTGCGGTTTTTTTTGGTCAAAACGCCCAGCGGCGCCGATAGACCGTTGATCGTTTCTCTGTTTTATCTTATTTATCGTTTCAGGAATCGCCACCCGACCAGCGGCGGCGAACGAGCGCGTGAAACGCGCCAGGCAGGGAGAGGGTTATGCACAAGGCTTTGTTGGGCGCCGTATCGGTAACAGCGATTTTTGTTTCAATGCCGGTCGCCGCGCAGGAAGCTGCGCCATCGGTATCAGCAGACGCCACGGAGCAGGCGGAAGGCACCGAGGGCGACATCATCGTGACCGGCGTCCGCCAGTCGCTCGAACGCGCGGCGGAGGTGAAGCGCACCGCGGTGCAGGTGGTCGATTCGATCGTCGCGACCGATATCGGCAAGTTGCCCGATCCGACCGTCGCCGCCGCTCTGCAGCGCGTGCCCGGTATCCAGGTCCAGAACGACCGCAATAACGAACTGTCGACGGTTCGCATTCGCGGTCTCACCGACATTTTGACCACCGTGAACGGGCGCGAGGTCGCGACCACGACCGGTCGCGGCTTCGACCTGCAGGATGTGCCCGCCGAAGCGCTGGCGCGGATCGACGCGTTCAAATCGCAGACCGCGGACCAGATCGAGGGCGGCGTCGCGGGTACGCTCGACCTCAGGCTCAATCGGCCTTTCAGCTTCCGCGACCCGACGCTCGTCCTGACCGCGCGCCAGAATTATGCGACGATCGCCGACTCGAGCAATCCCCAGTTCGGCGTCCTTGCCGCGGGCAAGACCGAGACGTCGATCGGCGAGTTCGGCGCGTTGGTCAATGTGACCTATTCGGAGGCGCAGAATATTCGCAGCGTCACCAATCTGGGTGAACGCCGCTCCTCGAGCGGCACGCCGCTGAATACGCCCGGCTATCTGGTGCCGCAGGTGCTACGCAATATGCCCGATGTCGGCGATATCACGCGCTTCCAGGCCAACGCCGCGCTGCAGTGGCAAGCGACGCCCGAACTGCAACTTTATGTCGATGGCCTCTACACCTATTTCCGCAGCACGACGGGCTTTGCCGGTTTCAACCCGCAGCCGTTCACGAACAACTCGCGGATCTCCGAAATCACGCCCAGCGATTATTGCTTCGACGCGCGCGTCAATTCGGGCGGAACCAACCCGACGCTGATCAACAATGCCGACGGTACAGTGGGCATCCAGCCCTTTACCGTCCAGCGGCTATGCGAGATCAAAAGCGCGCGCTTCGACAATGTCGTGATCAACCAGAACAGCTCTTCGGAAGATATCACGCAAAAGAACAAGATGGTCGCGGGCGGGGCGATCTTTGAGCAGGACCGCCTCAAACTGACCGTCGATGCCGCCTATCAGACGTCGCGATCCTTCCTGCAGAACTTCAATGCCGAGGTCGGTCAACGCGTTCCGACGGTCTTCGTCGAATTCGACGATAATGACGGCCCGTCCTTCACGATCGATCCGTCGATCCCCTTGAGCTCGACGAACGTTTCGCTGCGTAACTCGATCAACCAGAATTACACGCTGGGTGAAGGCAATCTGCTACAGGCGCGCGCCGACGGCGAATATGAGGTCGGGGGTATCCTGCCCAAATTGAAGGCCGGTCTTCGCTACGCAAAGCGCGAGGCGCGTTTCCAGGAGGTTCGCCAGACCAACACGGTGCAGTCGATCGGCTTTGGCAATATCGGTACGCCGACCGAAGCGAATGCGCGCCTGATCTCGAGCCTGCCGCTCTCGCCCGATTTCCTCGGCGTGATCGGTGTCGCGCCGCGGCTCAACGGCGGATCGGCGTTCCTGGGTGTGAATCCGGCGTATCTTCGCTCGGAGCGCGGGCGCAACGAGCTGCGCGCGCTGTTCAACCTGCCGCTGCGTCAGCCCGACTTCGATCCGACGAAGGAGTTCAACGCCGACGAGACGACCTATGCCGGCTATGTCGAGGGCAGCTACGAAATTCCGCTCGGTTCGCTGACGCTCGACGGCGTGATCGGCACGCGTATCATCCGGACCGATCGCACGATCTCGGGATTCGAGCGGACGGGCAACAGCTTCACGCCGATCGTCGCCAAGCGGTCGGATACCGACATCCTGCCGTCGGCAACCGCGCGGCTCAAGTTCGGGGACTCGTTCCAGACGCGCTTCACTTACTCGCGGTCGATGCGGCGCCCCGACTTTGCGTCGCTCAATCCCAGCGAATCGCTGACGCTCGTCGGCAATGTGTTCCTCCTCAATAGCGGGACACGCGGGAATCCGGATCTGCGGCCGCAAAAGTCCGACAGCTTCGACGCGACCGCCGAATATTATTTCCCCAGCGGCTATGTCGCGGTGACCGGCTATTATCGCTCGATCAAGGATCGCGTCGTCAATTCGAACACGCAGGAAACGATCGACGGGCTCAACTTCCTGATCTCCAGCCCGCGCAATGTCGGTTCGGTGGACCTCAAGGGGATCGAGGTCAGCGCGCAATATTTCTTCGACTTCCTGCCGGGTGCGCTTTCGGGCTTCGGTGTGCAGGGCGCCTTTACGCTCGCGGATTCGACGATCAAGGGCGACGACCCGCTCGCGGGCAATCCGCTCGTCGGCGTGTCCAAATATAACTACACCGCCGGGCTGCTCTACGACAAGAAGGGCCTCAGTGCGCGCCTGATCTACACCTTCCGCTCCAAATATATCAACGCCGACAATACGGGCGGCGTCGCGCTGCGTCCCTTCGATCCCGACCGGGTGAACGAGGCCTATGTGCCGGTCTTCCTGTCCTATGTCCGCCCCGCCGGTCGCCTCGACTTCAGCGTCGGTTATGACGTGACCGAGGCGCTGCGGCTCGACATTGGCGGGACGAACATCCTGCGCAACAAGACCGCGACCTATTGGGGCGACGAGCGCGTCGTGTTCCAGCTCAACGGCGACGAGACCGTCTACAGCATCGGCGCGCGCGTTAAATTCTGACGAGGACATTCCGTGACGGTTTTGCAGAAGAACAAGGGCGCGGCGGGTCAAACCCGCCGCGCCGATAGCGCCCATCATGGGCGTGGTTTGTGGTCGGCCGCGTTGCTGGCCGCAGCCTTGCTCGGGGGCATGGGCGGACCTGCGTTGGCGGAAACGCCAACGGCGCCGACCTTTACCAACCCGCTGCTGACGTCGGGGCCCGATCCGTGGATCACGCAGGTGGACGGCGTCTATTACTACACGCACACGCTCGGCAACCGGCTGATGCTCTGGCGCACCGAGAATATCGCCGACCTTGCGAAAGCGGAAAAGCGCGTGGTGTGGACGCCGCCCGCGAAGGGGCCGAACGCGCACAGCATCTGGGCGCCCGAACTGCACCGCCTCGACGGCAAATGGTATCTCTATTATTCGGCGACCGCGAGCGGCTTCAAGGACGACGCGCACCGTGCGGTCTTCGTGCTCGAGAATGCGGGCGCCGACCCGATGCAGGGCGAGTGGGTCGATCGCGGGCGCGTCAATACCGCGCGTGCGGGCATCGACGGTACGGTCTTCGAACATGGCGGGAAACGCTATTTCGCTTACTCGCCCTATATCGGTCCCGACAGCGGGCTGGCGATCGCGGCGATGAGCAATCCCTGGACGCTCACCGGACCCGAAAGCGTGATCGCGATGCCCGACAAGGCCTGGGAAAAACAGGGCGGGCGGCAGATCCTTGAAGGTCCGGAGTTTCTACCGGGGCCGAAGGGCGACCTGTTCCTGACCTATTCGGCGAGCGCCTGCTGGTCCGACGATTATTCGCTCGGCCTGCTCCACGCGCCCGCGGGCTCGGACGTGCTCGATCCCAAGGCGTGGACGAAGACCCCGCAGCCCGTCTTCAAAAGCGCGAACGGCGTCTATGCGACGGGCCACAACGGCTTTTTCACCTCGCCCGACGGCAAGGAAAGCTGGATCATCTATCACGCCAACCCGGGGCCGGGGATGAAATGCACGCCCGCGCGCGCGCCGCATATCCAGCGTTTCGGGTGGAGCGACGCGGGTTGGCCGGAGTTCGGCGAACCCGTTGCCAGCGCCACCCCGCTTCCGGTTCCGTCGCGCGACCGCTGAACATTCTGCCCTCGTGACGAACAAAAAGGCCGCGGGGTTACCGCGGCCTTTTCTTTGTGCTGGAGCCCGCTTCAGTTTTTGCGGGGCTTGCCATTGATCGGCCGCGCAGCGGGCTGGCTGTCGAGGATCGCGTCGAGCTCGGCGCGGACCTTGGGCAGCGCGTTCGCCCGGTTGCGCGTTTCTTCGGGGTCGGCAACGAGATCATAGAGTTCGTAATCGCGCGCGCCGGTCTTTTCCTCGGTCCACCGAACGAGGCGATAGCGATCGGTGCGGATAGCTTGGCCGAGGCGCCCGGGGCGGGGATAGGTGTGATAGGCATAGCCGCGCACGCGCGCCGCCGGATCGTGCAGCACCGGCGCGAGCGAGGTGCCGTCGATAGGCTGCGGTCCCTTGGGGGCGGGCAGCGCGGCGAGCGCCGCAAGCGTCGGATAGATGTCGACCGTTTCGGCGAGCTGGTCGGTCGAACCTCCCTTGACGACGCCGGGACCGGCGAAAATCAGCGGGATACGCGTCGCCTGTTCCATATTGGTGTGCTTGGTCCAGATGCCATGGTCGCCGAGATGATAGCCATGGTCGCCCCAGAGGACGACGATCGTATTGTCGGCAAGCCCCTCGCGTTCGAGCGCCTTCAGCACCTTTCCGATCTGGACGTCGACATAGGAGACACCGGCATAATAGCCGTGGAGCAATTGGCGCTTCAGTTCGGGCGGGAACTGGTCGCCGCGGACATTTTGCGGCGGCTCGCGATAGGCGTTGATCTCGCCGCCCTGCTTGTCGGTATAGGCGGGCGCGCCTTCGGGCAGCTTTTCGAAGTTCGGCATCGGCAGCTTCGCCGGATCGTACATGTCCCAATAGCGCTTCGGGACCGAGAACGGCAGATGCGGGCGGGCAAAACCGACGGCGAGGAAAAAGGGCTGGTTGCCCTGCTTCAGCGCCTTCAGCCGTTCCCCGGCGCGCTTCGCGGTGCGGCCGTCGGCATAGGCGTCGTCGTCGACATCGGGCATTTCCCATGCAGCGCCGCGTGCGAGCGTCCGGGCATAGGCGAAGGCATTGCCCTCGGGCACCGGGATTTCCTCGAACAAGGCTTCTTCCTGCGTCGGCTTTCCGCCGGTGCTCGCGGGATCGACATATTCGATCACCTTTTCCTTGTGGTGCGGGACCGACCAGCCGGCCGTGTCGCCGACAGTGCCGTGGCCGATATGATAGACCTTGCCCATGCTTTCGGTGTGATAGCCCGCGCGCATGAAATAGTCGGGCAGCGTCACCGCGTCGGGCATATAGTCGCGCAGGTTCATCCCGAAATTATAGATGCCGCTGCTCGTCGAGCGGGCGCCGCTCATCAGGTTGATGCGGCTCGGCGCGCACACGGCTTCGTTGGCATAGGCGAGGTTGAATTGCAGCCCGCGCTGCGCGAGCCGGTCCATATTCGGGGTGATCGCGGTGCGATCACCATAGGTACCGAGCGCCGGCTTGAGATCGTCGACAAGTATCAGGAGCACGTTGGGGCGCTGCGCCGTCGCAGGGGCAGGCGCCGGGTTCAGCGCCGCGCGGGGCGCCGGCGTCTGGCTGCACGCCGACGTCGCCGTGATCAGCAGGGCCAGCATCGCCCTGCGGGTCCAGTGCGCGGTACGTGGCATAGTCATTCTCCCTTTCGTCGCGACACGCAGCGAAAGCCGATGTGGCTCGTCGCACTGTCGACATGTTGCGGATGCCGCGCCGCCGGGCGGTAGCGTTGGCAATAGTTGACGGCGCAAAGATGCGATCCGCCCTTCAGAACCTTGCGGCCGATGCGGGCGCCGGGTGCGCCGCCGTCATAGCTCTGCGCAAGCTTGGCTCCGCGCGGGTTGGCGATCGCGCAGCAGGGCGACTTTGTCTTCGCCGACTGCGGCGCCGCATACCAGTCGCGCGTCCATTCCCAGACATTTCCGATCATGTCGAAAAGGCCGTAGCCGTTCGCTGGAAAGCTGCCGACCGGCGTCGTCCGATAATTGCCGTCGGCCTTGACCGTCGAAACGGGAAACAGGCCGAGCCAATAGTTTGCGAGGATCGCGCCGTCCGGCGCCAGTTCGTCGCCCCACGCATATTCCTGCCCGTCGACGCCGCCGCGCGCCGCATATTCCCATTCGGCCTCGGTCGGCAGCGACTTGCCCGTCCATTTCGCGTAAGCCTCCGCATCGCAATGCGCGACATGGACGGCGGGATGGTCCTCCATCCCGTCGATTGAGCTTTCGGGGCCGGTCGGATGCCGCCAGTCGACGCCGGGGGCGAAGGCCCACCACCCCGACGGATCGTCGAGCGGGATCAGGCCGTCGGCTTTCCGGAACAGGAGCGATCCGGGCTCGACGCCTTCGAGGTCGGCACCCGGATAGAGCGTCGGATCGGGCGGCAGTTCGGCGAGCGTGCGATAACCCGTTGCCGCGACGAATTCGGCGAAGGCGCGATTGGTGACCGGCGTCTCGTCGATCCAGAAGCTGTCGACCTTGACGCGGCGCGTCGGCTGTTCTTCGGGGTAGAAAAGATCCGACCCCATGGTGAAGGCACCGCCTTCGATGAAGCGCATGCCGTCGTGCGACGGGGCGGGGGCAGGCGCGGCGCGGCGCGATACGGCTTTCATGGTCGGGCGATCATCTCGTTCAGTGGTGGCTCACTTGGCTGCACGCTCATTTTGGCAGCTGGGCAAGCCATTTCCTGAGCTTGGCGAGCAACCGTCCGCGCACCTCGGGTTCGCTCGCCGCCAGATCCTGTTTTTCCATCGGATCGCGCGCGAGGTCGTAAAGCTCGACATCGGCGCCGCCGTCGTTCGCGAGCAGCTTCCAGTCGCCCTCGCGCACCGCAAAGCGCGGCGATATGTCAATCGGCTGGCTCGGCTTGCCCAGCATGGGGCGGCCTTCCTTGCCATAGGCCCAGAACAGGTCGGGCCGCCCGGCGACCGGCTGGCCTTGCAGAGTCGGGGACAGGTCGATTCCCGCGCTGCCCGCCGGTTTCTTGGCGCCGATGATGCTCGCGAAAGTCGTGAGCAGGTCGACGCCCTGCGCCACCGTCTGCTCGTCGCGCGTTCCCGCTTTCATATGCCCGCGCCAGTGCATGATCAGCGGCTGGCGAATGCCGCCTTCATAAAGGCTGAACTTGCGGCCGCGTAGCCCTTCGGTGCTTCCGGGCGCGGTTTCGCCGCGCTCGTGATAGCGCGCGAGCGACGAGGGGCCATTGTCCGACGTGAAGAGGACCAGCGTATTGTCCATCTCGCCCATCTGGTCGAGGCGGTCGAACAGGCGGCCGAGCGTCTTGTCCATCTTGACCAGCGAGGCGAGCATCCGGTCGTCGTCGGACGACGCACCCTTGCCCATGACGTCCGAGAGGCTTTCCTCGTCGGGCGCCCAGGGATCGTGGATGTCGTTGAGCCAGAGGTTCACGAACCACGGCTTGTCCGAATTCTGCGCGACGAAATCGACCGTCATGTCGGCGTAAAGCCCGGTGAGGTTGGTCTTGATTTCCCAGAAGCGCGGCCCTTCGCCGAGCTTGTCCGACTGCTGGGCAAGGAAGCGCTCCTCGTCCGACACCAGCACGCGTGGGCCGAGCCCCTCGAAAGTCGTGAAGCTCTTGTCGAAGCCATAGGCGGTTGGCCAGGGCGCATCGCCGATGTCGCGCCCGCCGCCCAGATGCCACTTGCCGATATGTGCGGTGTTGTAACCATTCTGCTGGAGCAGGCGCGCAATCGTCGGCAGCTTCGGATCGAGCCAGTCGACCTGCCCGATTTCGGCATTACGCGCGCGCGCCGCGGTGATGCCGGCGAACCCGACGTCCGCCGGGAAGCGCCCGGTGAGGAAACCGGCGCGCGAAGAGGAGCAGATCGGCGCCGCGTCATAGAATTTGGTGAGCAGCACGCCTTCCTTGGCCAGCCGGTCGAGATTCGGCGTCTGGACCTTCTTGTTCCCCATCACCGACAGATCGCCGAAGCCCATGTCGTCGACGAGGATGAAGAGGATATTGGGCCGACGCTCGGCCTGCCGGGCGGGCTCGGGCGCGCGGGACGATGTCTGTGCCAAGGCGGCCGCCGAGGGCAGCGTCGCGATCGCCGTCAAACCCATCGCCGCCGCCGCGAAAAAACGCCAGCTGGCAGAGGCGCCGATCAGCCCGCGTCGCTTTGCGGCGGCCGGTGTCCGGGCGGCGGATGACCGATGAACCATATTCTCTCCCATCCCCCGGATTCTCGCCGGGGCAGATTATGTATATTTATCGTATTAATTAGGCTTGTCTAGTTTTCTGTTGGGCTTACCATCGCCGCAAGGGCCGATCTGCGGCCGCGTATGAGGAGGCGATCGCCGTGTCGTTCGAACAATCAGGACTGGACCATGAGGATGCACCGGCTTCGCTCGGGCGCAACCTGACCTATGGCCTGCTCGACAATCTGGGGCGGGCGATCGTCACCGGCCAGTTCGACGACGAAGCCTTTCCGACCGAGGCCGAACTGACCAAACGCCATGGCGTCAGCCGATCGGTGACGCGCGAGGCGGTAAAGATGCTGACTGCCAAGGGACTGCTGAGTGCGCGGCCGCGGCAGGGAACCGTGGTGCAGCCGACGTCCTCGTGGAACCTGTTCGACACCGATGTGCTGCGCTGGCTTCTCGAGCGGCAATTTTCGATCGAGCTGCTCAAGCAGTTCAATCAGCTGCGCGTCGCGATCGAGCCTGAGGCGGCGGCGCTCGCGGCGCAATTCGGACGCCCGGAAGAACTGAAACGCATCAGTGACGGGCTCGACCGCATGGCGGCGGCCGAACGCGGCGAGGACGATACGCTGGAGGCTGATATCGCCTTTCATGTTTCGATCCTGCGCGCGTCGAACAATCCTTTCTATGCGCAGTTCCGCGACGTGGTCAGCACCGCGCTCAGGACCTCGATTCGCTTCACCAACCGGATCAAGGGGCGCAGCGCGAGCGTCGCCGACCATGCCGCGGTTCGCGACGCGATCGCGGCGCACGATCCCGATGCCGCACGCAGTGCGATGCGCCACCTGATCGGCGATGTGCTGACGCTGATCGACGACGCCGAAAAATAGCCTAGCGCATGTCCAGCGGAGCGATCGTGCCGTCGGCGCGATAGGCGATCGGCTGTACGGTGAATTTGCGGCTGCCCTTGTAAGGACCGGGGCCGGACTGCCCTTCCCAGCGGTGATAGGCGATATACCAGCGGCCGTCGGCGGGATCGTGCAGGAAGGCATGGTGGCCGGGCCCCTTGAAGCGCGCATCGCTCTCGACGACCTTGCCGCGCCAGGTCCAGGGGCCCGTCGGTGACGGCGCGGTCGCATAATGGACCTGATAGCTGTCATGGCGGTAACTGCCCGACGAATAGGACAGATAATAGGTCCCCCCGCGTTCGTGCATGAACGCGCCTTCGGTGAAATGCGGCGGCGTCTCGACCGGGATTTCGCGGTCGATCGTCACCATGTCGGGCTTCAGCGTCCAGACGCGCAATTTCGCGCCCGCGCTGCCCCCCGCATAGAGATAGGGCGTCTTGCTCGCGGGGTCGACGAAGACCGCGGGGTCGATCGCTTCGAATCCGTTGCCGCCGGTGACCAGCGGTTTGCCGCTGTCGGTGCACGGGCCTTCGAGGCTTGCGCAGGCCGCGACGCCGATGCGGCTCGGGGTGGGATTCTGCGGCCCGACCGAAAAATAGAGATAGTGGCGGCCATTCGCCGCGACCATGTCGGGCGCCCATAGCGCATGGCGCGGCGCGCCGTCGTCGCCGATCCAGCCAATCCGGTCGAGCCGGATCAGTTCGGCGCCCTTTTGCCAGTGGCGCCGGTCGGACGAGGTCCAGACGTGCAACTGCCCGGTCCCGCCCGAATTGGTCGGATAGATATAGTAGCGCCCGTCGGCCGCCTCGATATCGGGATCGGCGCCGTCGAACGAAAGCGGGGCCGGCGCTTCCGACGCCACCGCCGCCGCGCTGAACAGCAGCGCGGCGAGGAGGGCGCGGGGCGCCGGCCGCGGCATCACTTGGCGTTCGCCATCGGGACCACGCCCTTCGGCGCGGCGGCAAGGCGCTTGATCAGATCGGTTTCGGCCTCGCGATAGGGCTTGCCGTCGGCGCGGAAGACCTCGTGAAACCAGATCGTCGGTTCGTCATAGGTATAAGGCTTTTTCCAGCTGTCCCACGGCAGACGTGTCTGCGTCTTGCCGTCGGCGAAACCCCAATTGTACATGCCGATGTTGTATTTCTTGCCGAGTGGCAGCGAGCCGTCGAAGGTCGAGCCGTTGCCGCGCGCCATATATTCGGTGCACAGCACCGGGCGGCCATAGCTCAGCATCTGTTTCGCGCGCTTTTCGAACGTTTCGGGCCAGCTGTAATCGTGAAAGCTGTTGATGTCCGATTGCGTCAGCTGCGTGCGCTCGACCGCGTCGACCTTGTCCAGATTGTCCCAATCCTGCCCGATCCATACGCCCGAGGTCAGCGGCTGGCTGGGGTTCGCACTGCGCGCCCATTCGAAGACCTGCGGCAGCAGCAGCGCGACATATTTATTCTTGTCGGGGATGTGCTCGTAATTGCCGCCGCCCTTGTTGTTCGGCTCGTTCCACACGTCCCAAGCGATGATGCGCGGATCATTGGCGAAGGTGCCGACGATGTCCTTCACATAGCCTTCGAGCTTGCCGTACTGGCTCGCATCCTTCAGCCGCGCCTCGCCCGGCGCCTGCACCCAGCGCGAATTGTGGACGCCGGGGATCGGCGGGCTTTGCAGGCCATAGACCGGATTGGGATCCCACACGCTGTCGAACAGCACGAACATGATCTTGATCTTGTGCTTGTCGGCGATGGCGAGAAACTCGTTCATCCGCTTCTTCGTGCCCTCGGGGTCGTTTTCCCAGAGCAGATTGTGCAGGAAGACGCGCATCGTGTTCATGCCGATACCCGCCGCCCAGCCGAGCTCCTTGTCGATTGTCGCGGGGTCAAAGGTGGGTTCGTGCCACATTTCGAGCTCGTTCACCGCCGAGCCGGGGTTGTAATTGGCACCGATCAGCCACGGCTGCTTGTCGTACCATTTGTTCGCCTGTTCCTTCGTCCACTGCTCGCGCGCCATGGCGGGCTGGGCGGCGGTGGCGGCGATGGTGAAAGCGGCGGCGGCGGTGAGCAGGAAGCTCCGGCGGATCATCTTTCTTCTCCCTCTTCTGGTGTTTTTGGCGGGAGTCGGTTCGCCCCCGCGTCACAACCGATGCACCTTGATAGATTCGATTTGCCCCGATAGGAAGCATATATATCGTATAATTAGTTTGAAGGCGGCCACCGCCTCGATGACGCGCAATTCGGCGACGGGGAGAGGCAGATATGGACGACATCGGCGCAGCGACGGTCCGGCGCATCACGTGGCGGCTAATGCCGCTTCTCTGCCTGCTCTATCTGGTCGCCTACATCGACCGGCAGAATGTCGCTTATGCGAAACTCCAGATGGTCGGCGACCTCGGCCTCAGCGAAGCCGCTTATGGATTGGGATCGGCGCTGTTCTTCCTCGGCTATTGCATCTTCGAGATTCCCAGCAACCTGATCCTCGAGCGCGTAGGGCCGAGATTGTGGTTCGCCCGGATCATCGGCGCGTGGGGTCTTGTGACGCTCGCGCTCGGTTTCGCCTGGACGCCGACCAGCTTCTATATATTGCGCTTTCTGCTCGGGGTTGCCGAGGCGGGCTTCTTCCCAGGCGTGCTCTATCTGCTCACCCTGTGGTTTCCGCAGGCGGAGCGCGCGCGGGCGATCGGGCTGTTCCTGATCGCGAGCGCCTTCGCCAATGCCGTGGGCGCGGCGCTCGGCGGGCTGCTCCTCGAACTCGACGGTACCGCCGGCCTGCGCGGCTGGCAGTGGGTGTTCATCGTCACCGCGATCCCGGCGCTGCTGCTCGTCCCCGTCGTGCTCGCGCGCCTGCCGCGCGGGCCGGCCGAGGCGCGCTGGCTGAGCGACGATCAAAAGGCGTGGCTTGCGGCGACCCTCGCCGACGAAGGGGGCACGCGCGAACATGCCAATCCGCTGCGCGCGCTTGGCGACCCGCGCGTGTTGCTGCTCTGCGTTGCCTTCCTCGGCTTTCCGCTCTCGGCCTATGGGCTGAGCTATTGGCTTCCGACGATCGTTCGCGGTTTCGGCGTGAGCGATGCGACCAACGGCCTGCTCAATATCATCCCCTGGCTCGTGGTAGCGGCCGCCTTGTGGTGGCTCCCGCGCCTCGCGGCGCGCAGTGCCGGTTCGCGGCGCTTCATGGTGGGGCCCGCGCTGGTCGGTGCCATAAGCCTGATGATGGCCGCGGCGTTGCCGTCGCCCGCGCTGCAGTTCACCGCGCTCTGCATCGCCGCCGCGGCGATCTTTGCCGGCCAGCCCTTTTTCTGGGTGCTGCCGGGGCGCTTCCTGACCGGAGCGGCGGCGGCGGCGGGTTTTGCGGGGATCAATTCGGTCGGCAATCTCGGCGGGTTCGTCGCGCAGGCGATCGTGCCGAAAATCCGCGATGCGACCGGCAGCGATCTGGCGCCGATGATCTTCCTCGCCGCGATGCTCACCTTTTCGGCGACCGCGATCTTTCTGATCGAACGCCATATTCCGCGCGGAGGCCGCGACCGATTTCCGGTTGCCACACCCGACGACTCTTTATAAAACACATTGATCATATAAATTGGGAGGGTCCGATGAAGTCTGTTTCGAAGCTGCTCGTGGTTGCCGCGCTTTTGGCCGGGAGCGCCAGCGTTGCCGCCTATGCGCAGACCGCCGCGCCGCCGCCGAAGAAGCCCGCCAATTCGACCACCAATACCGCGGGCTATACCGCACCGGGCAGCACCGAGGGCGGCCCCGCCTATGTCGGCCCGATCATGTCCGAATGGGGCCGCAAGGTGACACCGGAGAACGCGTGGCGCAGCTATCCGCGCCCGCAGATGGAACGCGACACCTGGATGAACCTCAACGGGCATTGGGATTATGCGATCCGCCCCGCGAACGAGCCGCAGCCAGCGGCGATGGACGGCAAGATCCTCGTTCCTTTCGCGGTCGAATCGAAACTGTCGGGCGTCGCGCGCAAGCTGATGCCCGACGACCGGCTCTGGTATAAGCGCAGCTTCACGCTGCCCGCGAAATGGCCCGGCCAGCGCACGCTCCTGCACTTCGGCGCGGTCGATTTTGAATCGACGGTGCTCGTCAACGGCGTGGTGGTCGGCAGCCATCGCGGCGGCTCCGACCCGTTCAGCTTCGACGTCACCCGCTATCTGCGTGCCGGCGCGAACGAGCTTGTCGTGCAGGTTACCGACCCGACCTCGACCGGCGACCAGCCGCGCGGCAAGCAGACGCTCGAACCGCGCGGCATCTGGTACACCGCGGTCAGCGGCATCTGGCAGACGGTATGGCTCGAACCCGTCGCCGACCTCCACATTGCCGACCTTCGCGCGGTGCCCGATATCGACAAGGGCGAGCTGGTCGTCGACGTCGCGCTCAGCAACACCGCAACCCCCAGCGACGCCGTGCGCATCACCGCGCGCGACAAGGGCAAGTCGATCGCGAGCACGATCATCCGCGGCAACCGGCAGGGCGTGCTCAAGATCCCGAAGGCGCGGCTGTGGTCGCCCGACGATCCCTATCTCTACGACCTTACCGCCGAACTGGTGAAGGTGACGCCGCCGACGGGTGCGGGGAATGATCGCACCGGGCTGCCGCCGATGACCGGGCGCGAGGCCGAGGCCTATGCCGCGGCGACAGTCACCGGCGCGCCCAGCGACAGCGTCAAAAGCTATTTCGGCATGCGCAAGATTTCGACCGGCATCGATCCCAGGACCGGCAAGATGGCGCTGCTGCTCAACAACAAGCCGCTCTTTCACAACGGCACGCTCGATCAGGGTTGGTGGCCCGAAAGCTTGTTGACCCCGCCGTCGGAGGAAGCCGCGCGCAGCGATATCGTCTTCCTGAAAAAGGCCGGCTTCAACATGCTTCGCAAGCATATCAAGGTCGAGCCCGCGCAATATTATCGCGACGCCGACCGGCTCGGCATATTGATCTGGCAGGACATGCCCTCGGGCGCGTTCGGCGATCAGGCGGTGCGGCGCCCCAGCGACCGCGAGGCGACCTTCACCTCGGGCGGCATGGCGCAATATCAGGCCGAACTCGCGCGCATGATCGGCGCGCTCCGCGCCTTCCCGTCGATCGTGATGTGGGTGACCAACAATGAGGGTTGGGGCCAGTATGACGTCAAGACCGTCGGCGCCATCGCGAAAAATATGGACCCGAGCCGCCTGGTCAACAATGCGAGCGGCTGGTTCGACGTGCCCGGCAGCGGGTCGGACGTTTACGACATCCATACCTATGACGAGGTGCCGCTGGTCCCCGAACCGCAGGCCGACCGGCCGATCGTGACCGGCGAGTTCGGCGGCGTCGGTCTGCCGGTCCCGGGACATCTGTGGTTCACCGATCGCGATGCGCGCATCTATCAGTTCGCGACCGACAAGGAAGATTATCGCCGCCGTTACAAGATCAAGTTCGACGAGATCATCCGCCAGGCGAAGGAAGTCGGGCTCGCCGCGTCGGTCTATACCGAAACGAGCGACGTCGAGGGCGAACTCAACGGCCTCCTCACCTATGACCGCGCGGCATCGAAGCTGCCGGTCGAGGATTTTGCGAAGATCGCAAAGCCGCTGTTCGAGGATAAATAGGCGAGGGGAAAAGCCGATGGCACGACGCACCGCGATGGCCCGCTGGGCCGCGACCACCATGCTCGCGGCGCTGATGGGCGTCGCGGCGCCCGTGTCGGCGGCAGCTCCCGCCGACACTGCACCGGCCGCCCCGGCCGGCAAACCCAATATCTTGTTCGTCCTCGTCGACGATATGGGCTTTGGCGACCTGTCGGTGATGGGGAACAGGAAGGTCCAGACCCCGAACCTCGACCGCCTCGCGCGCGAAGGCGTATTGATGACGCAATTCTACGACGCGGCGCCGATTTGTTCGGCGTCGCGTGCGGGACTGCTCACCGGCCGTTTTCCCGCCGAGGTCGGTTTCATCAACTATGTGAGCGACCGCGCGTACAACAAGGCGATCGGGCAGGCCGACTGGCTCGATCCCAAGCTGCCCAATATCGCGCGGCTGCTGAAGGGCGCGGGATACGAGACCGCGCATATCGGTAAATGGCATCTGGGCGGCGGGCGCGACATCGGCGATGCGCCGTGGCCGACCGCCTATGGCTTCGACCACAGCTTCACCACGTTCGAAGGGCTCGGACCGCGCGTGCTCGTCTCGGACGAGGAGCGTTTCCTGGCCGAACAGTCGGACGAACTTGGCGAAGGCCCGCGCTTCTGGGAACTCAAGACCAAGCTCACGTCGCTCTATGCGAATATGGCGGTCGATTTCGTCGCCCAACATGCCGACAAGCCATGGTTCGTGAACCTCTGGCTCAACGATATGCACGACCCCTGGGCGCCCGACGACGAAAGCCTGTCCGACGTCATGGGCAAGGGAACATCCTCCGACGACGACCGGATGCTCGCCTCGCTCGTCAAGATGGACAAGACGCTCGGCCGCCTTTTCGATCGCCTCGATCAGATGGGCGAGATGGACAATACGCTGGTGATCGTCACCAGCGACAACGGCCCCTCGTCGGCGCAGCGCTATTACAAGGACGGGCAGGTCGCGCCCGGCAGCACCGAAAATCTGCGTGGGCGCAAATGGAGCCTCTACGAAGGCGGCATCCGCCAGCCGCTGATCCTCTATTGGCGCGGTCACGCCAAGGCGGGCCACCGCGACGAGCGGACGGTGGCGCAGGGCGTCGATCTGCTCCCAACGCTTGCAAACATCGTCGGCGCGCGAGTCCCGGCCGGTATCGACGGTGTCGACCTGTCGCCGGTGATCGAGGGGCGCACGGTTCCGCAGCGGCCCGACCTTTATTGGGCCTATGGCAAGGAAGGCGCAGCGAAGGAGCCGCCGCAGCCCGCGCTCGAACGCGATCAGGCACCGCCCTTCGCGATCCGCGAGGGCGGCTGGAAGCTTCTCGTGGAAGCGGGCGGTGCAAAGCCCCAGCTCTTCAATCTGGCGAAGGACCCCGTCGAGGCCAATGATGTCGCCGCGAGCGAGCCGGCGGTCCGCGACCGCCTGCTCGGCAAGCTCAAAGCCTGGATGGCGGCGCTGCCCCCATATCGGGCGCAATGAAATAGCCCCGCCGCGCGAGCGCGGCGGGGCTCCCCCTTTTGTCAGAATTTGAAGCGGACGCCTGCCGACCAGGTCGTCTCGTCATATGCCATCTCGTTGTTGATATTGGTATATCCCGGATAGTCGTAATAGGTCGAGGTGTTGTTGCCGAGGATATTGGTGCCGCCGACATCGACGCGGATCTTGTCGGTGATGTCATAACCGATGTTGAAGTCGAGCCGCCCCGCGCCGCGTGCATAGGTGACGAGCGCGGGCACCGCGACGACGTCGATCGTCTCGTCGGTGAAGGGGCGCAGCGTGGGTTCGCCGCTCGCATCGAGCGACAGATATTTCGAGCGGTAGGTATAGACCAGCCGCGCGCTGACCCCGCTCTTCTCGTACAAGAGACCGACGGTGTAATTATATTTCGACACGCCCTGCAGCGGGTATCCCGCGAGCGGATCGTCGCCGCCGACCTTGGAATCGGCGAGCGTGAAGGCGCCCTGCACCCCGAGCCCCGACAGCGCGCCGGGCAGGAAGTCGAAGAAATATTGGGTGCTGAGTTCGATGCCCTTCAGCGTTGCCTGCCCGACGTTGCGCGGGCGCGACACCGAATAGTCGACGCCGTCGATCGTCTCGACCGCGCCGCTGGTGATGACGCGGTCGGAGATGTCGCGATAATAGCCCGCGACGGCGATATAGCCGCTCGGGAAATAATATTCGAAGGTCGCGTCGAGGCTTTCGGACTTTTGCGCCTTGAGGTCGGGATTGCCCGCGTTGCCCGTGCTCTGGACCAGCGGGTTGTTCGACTGGTTGAGCGTGATCGCCGGGTTGAGCGACGCGAAATTGGGGCGGCGCAGCGACTTGGCATAGCCGAAGCGGATCTGGATATCGTCGCCGATCCGGAACCGCGCGGTCGCATTGGGAAGCCAGTCGTGATCGATCGTTTTCGCGGTCAGCCGGTCGAAGGCGCCGCCGCCCGCCGGAACGTTGGTGCCGATCGTCCGGCTGGTGCGGATGTAGCGTGCGCCGACGACGCCATCCAATGTGATGCCGTTCGACAGCTCGGCTTCATATTTGCCCTGCACATAGCCCGCGATCGAATCCTCGGTCGCATCGAATGCGCGTCCCGGGTCGTAGGCGGGGCGCCCCGCCGGCAGGCGGAAATAGGCGCGCGCGGCGTCGAGCCCTTCCTCCGAGAGCAGGAAGTCGGGATTGGGGATGTAGAAGCGCGATCCGCCGTTGAGGTCGGGCGCGCGCGAGCCGAGCGTCAGGAAATCCTCGGGCAGGCCGGTGTTCGCGACCAGCACTGCCGCAGCGTCGTTGCCGGTGCCGATATTGCCGCCGGGGGTTGCGGTGTTGAGGTTGACCGACTGCTCCTCGGCCGACCGGTGCGCGTAGCGGACACCGACCGCGATGTTCGACAGGAAGGAATCGAGGTCATAATCGACGTCGCCCTTCGCTTGGAACAATTTGCCGCGATTCTCGGTGAAATTCTGGATCAGCGCGTTGCGAATATAGAGACCGTCGCGGCTGAGCAGCGCGTCGCCGGGGACCGTATATTCGGCATGGCCATCGACATCCATCGTGACGGTCAGGCTCGGCAGCCGCTTTCCGATGTCCGACGTGATGTTCTGCAGCTTGTATTTCGACGTCTGATAGGCGACGTCGAATACCGCATTCAGCGCCCCTTCTTCATATTTGAGGCCACCTGCGAACTGCTTGTTGCGCTGGTTGAGGTCGCGCGCCTGCGTCGTCTGGTTCGACACCAGATTGGCGAAGGTCATGCTCTCGGGCTGGCACAGCTCGACCTTGTCATAGGGGGTCAGCGTCTGATTGCCCGCCGCGTCGGTCTGGATCACCGGATTATTGCCGTTGTTGCGGCGGACGCGCGTCTGGATGCAGCTGTCGCCGGGGGTGACGCTGGTGATTGTGGTGCCGGTGGTAAAGGGCTGGATGTTCGCGCCGTTGCGGCTGCCGCGGTCGCGGAAATAGGTGTAGAAGCCCTCGACATAGGCCTCGAGCGACGGCGACGCCTGCCACTGCAGTGCGCCGTTCAATTGGTGCCGCTCGATGAAGCCCTGTTGCGGGAAATTCTGCAAAATGCCGGGGATGACATAGCCCGGCCGGTTGAACGGCGCGGTGTTGGTGCTGCGCCGCTGGAACAGCACGGTCGTCGCGCGATAATAGTCGGACTTCGAATAGGTACCGTTGATCAGTGCGCCGATCTCGCCGATGCCCGTGTCCCAGCGATCGGTCGCGAGCAGGCTGAACTGCGGATTGATCTTGTCGACGCGGTCGCCATAGTTCGCGCGGCCAGCGAGCACGACGGCCGGATCCTTGAAATTGAACGGGCGGTTGAGCTGGAGGTCGATCACCCCGGCAAGCCCGCCTTCGGTCAGGTCGGCGGTCTGCGACTTGAAGACATTGACGCGCGAGAGCGCCTCGGCGGGCATATCCTGCAGGTCGAAATTGCGGCCGATGGTCGAAAACACCTCGCGGCCGTTCACCGTGGTGAGCACGTCGGGAAGGCCGCGCACACGCACATCGCCGAGTTCGTTGTTGCGGTTCACCGACACCTGGACGCCGGGCACGCGCTGCAAGGCCGCGGCGGTCGTCGGATCAGGCAGCTTGCCGATGTCCTGCGCGACGATCGCGTCGACGACCTGCACCGACTCGCGCTTGATGTCGGCGGCGCGTTCGAGCGAGCGGCGGATCCCGGTGACGACGATGGCGTCATCGGCCTCCTGCGGCGCGGCGACGGCCGCATCGGCTGCGGGCGCTTCCGTCGTGCCGGTCGATTGTCCCCATGCCGGCGCGCTCGCGACGAGCGCGAACACCGACACGGCGGCCGAAAAACCTGTCTGCTTCTTCATCCTGTCCTCTCCCAACATCCCCGTTCGGGCATTTTTGCCCTTGTGGCGCCACGAAGAAGGAGGGGGCTGCGAGGAGATCCGGCGACGCCGAGCACGGCCGCAAATCCGATTTCAAGCAGCTATTCGCGCCTTCTCGTCAACGCCTTGACGGCGAAGTTGACCAAGCGGGCAAAGAAAGTCAATATATATATGATATATAGGTTATAACGCGATTCCAGAGGGAGAGAATCCGGTGAATATCAAACGCGTCGTCCGCCTGCTGACCCACACGAGTTGTGCCGCTGCGACCCTCGCGGCGGCGATTTTGTCCTCGGCGGCGATCGCGGCCGAAGCACCGGCCCGCCCGCAACCCGTTCGTCCGAACGTCGTCGTGATCCTGCTCGACGATGTCGGCTTCTCCGACATGGGCGCCTTCGGCGGCGAAATCCCCACACCCAACATCGACGCACTGGCGAAGGACGGCCTCGCCTTTACGCAATTCTACAACAATGCGCGGTGCAGTCCGTCGCGCGCCTCGTTGCTGAGCGGCACCTATCCGCATCAGGCGGGACTCGGCCACCTCGAATCGGTCGAAGTGCCTGGCTCGAAAGGCCTGCACAGCAAGCTTTCGGACCGCGTCGTCACGCTGGCGGAGGTGATGAAATCGGCGGGCTATTTCACCGCGATGGCGGGCAAATGGCACCTCGGCATCTCGCGCGGCGTCGGTCCCTGGCAGCGCGGGTTCGACCGCTCGCTCACCTCGCCCTCGGGCGAACTTTATTATCCCGACCAGCCTCAGCCGCTCGCGCAATCGGTCTATATCGACGGCGAGCGCGTGCCGGCCAGCTCGCCGCGCGTGGGGCAGGGCAATTGGTATTCGTCGGACATGTTTGTCGACTGGCAGGCGAAGTTCGTGGGTGAGGCGCGTGAACAGCATAAACCCTTCTTCCTCTACATGCCCTTCGTCGGCGCGCATTTTCCGCTGATGGCGCCGCCCGAGGATGTGGCGAAGTTCAAGGGTCGGTACATGCGCGGCTGGGAAGTCATCCGCCGCGAGCGGTTCGAACGGCAAAAGAAGCTCGGCATCATCGCCGCCGACGCCGAACTGCCCGCTGCGCTGCCCGGCAGCTACGACTGGAACAAATTGTCGGACGAGGAGAAGGCTCGTTTCGACACGATGATGGCGGTCTATGCCGCGGTGATCCACCGCGTCGATCGCGCGATCGGCACCCTTGTCGACCGGTTGCGGCAATCGGGCGAGCTCGACAACACGCTGATCCTGCTGATGAGCGACAATGGCGGTACCGCCGAAAGCGGGCCCGACGGCCGCCTGAAGGGCGAGGGGCTGCCGGGCAGCGCGCAGTCGGTGGTCTGGACGGGAATGAACTGGGCGACGCTGCAGAACGCGCCGTTCCAATATTACAAGCACCACACCTATGAAGGCGGGATCGCGACGCCGCTGATCGCACACTGGCCGCGCGGGATCGCGGCGAAGGCGCGCGGAACGCTCGTGCGCGCGCCGGGGCATCTGATCGATGTCATGCCAACGCTCGTCGAACTCGCCGGCGCCACCTATCCCCGGAATTTCAACGGACACGCCATCCTGCCGATGGAGGGGCGTTCGATGGTCCCCGCTTTCCGCGGCGAGGCACTGACGCGCGACAAACCGATCTTCTGGGAGCATGAGGGCAATCGCGCGGTTCGCGACGGCAAATGGAAACTCGTCGCCGGTTTCCGGAAGCCGTGGCAGCTTTTCGACATGGCGTCCGATCGGACCGAGATGCACGACCTTGCCGCCGGCCAGCCCGACCGCGTACGCAAGATGGCGAAGCAATGGGATGATTGGGCCGCACGTAGCTATGTCGATGCCTGGAGCGACGATTATGACAACAACCTCAAGGGCCGCGCACGTCAAATCTGGGGCGGCGCCGATTCGCCGCAGCTACCGGGTGCGATGGTTGACGGAAGCTAGGCCCGCCTTGCCGATCACCTGCGCAGGCGGTCGCGACCGGGTTCCGGACGGGTTGCTGACGCGGCCGCCTTCCCGCACCTGAAAGTCGGTCATCCGGTTTCGAAAACGGCGGGAGGTCCGTTCAGCAGGGCCAAAAAAAAGGAGGGTCCCAAGGAACCCTCCTTTGTTTTTCATTCACCCCGCATCACTTCGTCTTGAAGCGAACGCCGACGCGGAAGGAACGGCCAAGCAGGTCCGAATAGGTGCTGTTCGCCGCGAGGCCGGTTTCGGGCAACAGGATCGGGTCGGAGTCGAACACATTGGTGACGTTGACGAAGAATTCGGCGTCGCCCTTGCTCATCGCGTCGAACTTGAACGTCGCGTTGAGGTCGACGTAAGTCGCGCCGTCGATGCTGTTGTCCTCATAGGTCGGAAACTGGTTGGTCGAGATCGGGCAGCTGGTCCCACACTCGACGCCCGTGGCATCGTATCTGCCGTCGCTCACGCCTCGCGCCACCGCTGTCAGCGAGAAATCGTCGGTGTCGTAGGATGCGGTGAAGCGGTAGATCCACTTCGGCGTTATCGATTGCGTGCCGGTGCCGACACCCAGCGTCCCGACGGAGTTGAGCGGCACGAAGCCGGGCACCCCAGTGGTGACGATGTTGTCGATATAGCGCGTCGCCACGCCGCGCAGCGTGAAATTGCCGCCCGCGAGGGGCATCCGATACGCCGCTTCCAGATCGACACCGCGCATGACCAGGCTGGAGAAATTGACCGGCTGGCGGCTGATCAGGACGCGCGAAGGATTGGCAGGATCGGGCGTGATCGCTGCGCAGAAGTCCGCCAGCCCTTCAAAACAGCGATTGACGATGTCGTCCGCGCTGAGGCTGTCGATCGCGTCCTTCACCTTGATGTCAAAATAGTCGGCCGACACGGTGAAACCCGGAATGAAGCGGGGCGAGAACACCGCGCCGACGTTCCACGAATCCGCCTTCTCCGGGCTCAGATTCAGATTGCCCGTGATCGTGCCCAGGTAGGAGAGGCTGGAGCCATAAGTGCCGGTTCCCGGCCCCGCTCCCGGGAAGAACGGGTTGGTGACGGTGGAGGTGTTCGCGGTGCCCGCCTGGAACAGTTCGTTAAGGTTGGGCGCGCGAATGTCGCGCGAGCGCGTCACGCGCAGTCGGATGTCGTCGATGGGCTGCCAGGTCGCACCCAGCTTCCATGTCGTGACATAGCCCGAGGTCGAATAGTCGGTGGCGCGCACCGCCCCGTTGAACTCGAGCCCGAAGCCCAGCGGCACGACCGTTTCGAGGTAGGCCTCCTTGACGTCGTAGCTGCCCTTGCTGGGGCGGAAGTTGCCGACCGACCACACGCTGGTCGATGCGCCGGTGGCCGGGTTGAAGATGGGTTGGAACTCGGCGGGCACGAACCCGTCGATCTCCTCCTTGCGGTACTCGGCGCCGACCGCGATGCTGACGTCGCCCGCCCAGGTCGCGAAGGGCGTGAGCGACAGGTTGGCGCCAATCACGGTCTGCTCGAGCGTCTGATCGCGATACGGATCGCCGAGGATATAATCGACTGCCGCCGGATCGGCGACGCCGATGCCCAACAGGTTGAGCGGGCGGCAGGCGGGATCGTCATCCGCCGCGCTGGCGTTGACGTTGATCAGGCACTGGATCGAACCGACCGGGAGATTGTTCGGATTGCCGGCGGGCGCGAACACCGCGGCGAGCGCGTTGTTCCTCCGCACCGTTTGCTGGATGTCGGTCAGCTGCTCGTGCAGCTCGGCGCGGCCGTACTGGGCGTAGACATCCCAGCTCGCGGGCTTTCCGAACGCATCGAATTCACCCTCCGCGCCGATCAGGTAGCGCTGCACCTTGCGCTCGTTGTTCGAGCCGCGGCCGGGCAAGTCGACGGCGGTCGTCGCCAGCGTGGCGCTGGTTATGCCCGCCAGATTTGTCGGTCCGAGCGCGTTGTAGAGGAAGGCGTTGCAGGTCGTCGGTGCCGCCGCCGCCGTCGCCGCCGTGCCGCAGCCGGTCGCACTCAGCGAAAGGCCGGTCATCAGGTTCGGACCTGCGTTGAACAGCGTCTTCTGCCGGTTATACGAAGCCTGGGCGAAGAGGGTGACGCCATCGCTGACCTCAAAGCTCAGTCTGCCGAACAGGCCATAACGGTCTTCTTCCGGGCTGAGGCCGATGCGGCGCCCCGAATCATTGACCTGCCAGTCGCCACCCTGCGTCAACGACGGGGTGGACGAGCAGGCGGGCGAAGGAAAGGTCAAGGCGCCGTACTGATACTGGTTGATCGATCCGCCCGGTCCGAAATAGGTTCCGCACAGGCGATTTGCCGTGCCTCCGGCCGAACCGGTGATGAGGCCGCCCGGCGTCGAGTTCGCCGCGCCGACCTGGGTCCGGAGCAGGTATCGGGGCACGGTGCTGTTGGCCGTCCAGGCCGGATTCTGGATCCGTACGAAGCCGGTGTGGTTCCAGTCGCGATCGACTTGGAAGATGCCGTCCGAGTGGGCGATCTCGCCCGCCACGATCAGGCGGCCACGACCATCGGCGAAGCCGAAGCCGGCGGCAATGTCCGCCGAGTAGTTGAAGCCGTCGCCCTCGTCGGTCACGCCGACATCGCCGGATAGCTTCAGCCCGCTGAAATCTTTTTTCAGGATGAAGTTGGTCACCCCGGCAACCGCGTCGGAGCCGTAGGCGGCCGAGGCACCGCCCGTGACCACTTCGACGCGCTCCACCAGCGACTGCGGGATCGTGTTGATGTCGACCACGCCGTTGGCGGTCGAACCCACGGATCGCCGCCCGTCGATCAGCACCAGCGTGCGTACGGTGCCCAGGCTGCGCAGGTTAAGCGCATTGATGCCGGCGATGCCGTTACTGAGCTCAAGGCGTGAGTTCGACGGACGGATGGACCCCGCGAGCGCCGGCAGCTGGTTAACGAAGTCCGCGAGGTTGTTGGATGGCGAGCTGTTCTGAATATCTTCCCGCGTCAGCACCATCACCGGGGTCGGGGCCTGGAAGCCGTCGCGCGTAACGCGCGATCCGGTGACGACGATCTGTTCGCCGGGCGCCGCCTCGCTGCTGCCGGCTTGCGCCACCGTTTCCTGCGCCATCGCCGGCGCGCCATGTACCAGCGCCATTGCGGTCATCGCTGCGCCAAAGCGGCCCTTGCGGCCCAGCGGCCGACGAATTCGTCCCATATCACGCATGTTAACAGTCCCCTTTTTCCCAATAGCCGAGCCGCACGCCGCCGACGCGTGCCCCGGCGTCGATACGCCGGGTTGGCTTGCCGTCTTGTCCTACCTGCCGCTTGGCGGATGCTTTGCTCCGCCTTCTTATATTTTTATCGATATTCGTCGGGCCGATCCGGCCAGCGCGCCTTGAAGGCGCGCGGACGGACGGCTTCGTGACAGCGAGGTTACAGGGTGGTTGCGGGGGGTCAACAGCTTCGCCACTAACCTGGCGATATGGACATATAGCCCGAAGATATGGCGTCGCCGAAATGCGCGCGGCTGATGCGGATAGCTTGCAGTTATAGGGCGCAGTCCGCTTGCTATGGCTTTGCGGCGCGATGCTGCGATAGGGTCGCGCTTCGTCATCTTCATTCCATCGGGGAGGGCCTGTTGATCCAGCGCCGCGCGTTTTTGCTGGCTTCGGTCGCGCTTGTCGCGATGCCGGGAAGTCTTTTCGCGAAACCCAAAGTCAAGGGCGCTGCGCAAACCGTCAGCCTGTCCGGCGCGCGCGCGCCGGTCGAAGTGATCGAAGACGAGCTGGGGGTGCCGCACGTCCGCGCCGCTTCGCTGCACGACGCTTTCTTCGGGCAGGGCTATCTGGTCGCGCGCGACCGGCTGTTCCAGATCGACATGGAACATCGGCGCGACATGGGGCGGATGGCCGAAGCCTTCGGGCCGCGTTTCGTCGCCGCCGACAGGGCGGCGCGGCTCTTCCTCTATCGCGGCGACATCGATGCCGAACTCGCGGCGCTGCCTGCAGACGTGCTCGAATGCGCGCGCGGCTATGTCGCCGGCGTCAACGCGCGGATCGAGGAACTGGCCGCCGATCCGGCGCGGCTGCCGCTCGAATATGGCATATTGGGGATCAGCCCGCTGCGCTGGGAGATCGCCGACTTCGTGCGCAACCGCGGCATCGGCATGGGCGACGCCGACGACGAGGTTCGCCGCGCGCAACTTCAGGCGCGCGGGCTGCTCGACGCCGACCAGCTGATGGTCCCGCTGCGCCCCGCCTGGTCCTTTACCGTGCCCCAGGGGCTTGACTGCGCGGCGGTGAGCGACGCCGACCTTGGCATATTGGATCCGGCAAGCCGGCCGATGGACTTCGATCCGGTGCAGGAGGCATCGCTCGACCCCGAAGCGCGATGGACCGATCGCTTCGCGCTCGGCAGCAATGCGTGGACGATCGCGCCGTCGCGCAGCGCGACCGGACGGCCGATCCTCGCGAACGACCCGCACCTCGGCATCGGCCGCGCCAGCCCGCGGCATATGTGTCATCTGTCGGCGCCGGGGCTCGACGTCATAGGCGCGGGCGCGCCGGGGCTGCCCGGGATCATGCAGGGGCACACCGACCGCTTCGCCTTCGGTCGCACCAATTTCCACATCGACCAGACCGACCTGTTCATTCTGCGCACCAAGGAGGGCGATCCCGGCCGCTATTGGCACAAAGGCAAGTGGAAGGCGTTCGAGACCTTCGAAGACGAAATCCTCATCAAGGGCGCACCGCCCGAGCGGGTGACGCTGCGCTATGCCGCGGGGCGCCCGATCGTGTCGCAGGACCCCGCGCGCGACCGCGCGGTCGCCTTCGCCACGGTCAGCATGCTGCCCGGCGCCAATCAGCGGTTCGCGATCATCGCGATCAACCTGTCGAAGGACTGGGCTTCGCTGCGGCAGGCGTTCAAGCTCCATGTGTCGCCGACCAATCTCCATTATGCCGACATCGACGGCAACACCGGCTGGCAGACGATCGGTTTCACCCCGCGCCGGCCGAAGCATGACGGGCTGTTCCCCGCGCCGGGCGATGGCGATTTCGACTGGACGGGCATCTTGCCGGTCGAGGATATGCCCCACGTCTATAACCCGCGCGAAGGCTGGTTTGCCTCGGCGAACCAGATGAACCTGCCGGCGGACTATCCGTATCGCGAGCGGATCATCAGCTTCAGCTGGAGCGATCCGTTCCGTTACAACCGCATTGCCGAGGTGCTGCGCGCGCAGCCGAAGCACCGGATCGAGGACAGCATCGCGCTCCAGCACGACGTCCAGTCGCTGCCCGCGCGCGCGTTGCTGAAGCTGCTTCCCGCCAATCCGTCGGCGGAGGCCGCACCCGCCGCCGCGTTGCTCCGGCGCTGGGATTGCGGGATCGAGGCCGATAGCGCCGCCGCGCTGCTCTACGAAATGGTGATGCCGGCGCTGTCGACCGACTTTTACGACCGGATCATGCCCGCGGGCGCGCGCGACCTGATCCCGTCGGTCAATCTGTCCGAAATGCTGCGCATGCTCGCGTCGCCCGACAAGCGTCTGGGCGAGAACCCCGCCGCGGCACGCGACGCGATCATCGACCGCGCGCTCTCCGCCGGCTGGAAAAAGGCGGTCGAACTCGGCGGCACCGACCCGGCACGCTGGAAATGGGGCGATCTGCACCGCGTCACGATCGCGCATTCGCTGTCGTCGAACCCCGCGATCGCGGCGGCCTTTCCCAAAATCGACGGCGGGCGGTCGGGCGGCGACGGAACGACGCCGATGGCGCGCGGCTTCAACCCACGGCGCGGGTTCAACGTGACGCATGGCGCCAGCTATTTGTTCGTCGCCGACGTCGGCGCGTGGGACAACAGCCGCTTCCTGCTTCTCCCCGGACAGTCGGCGGACCCACGCTCGCCGCGCTATCGCGACTTTTATCCCTATTGGCTCGCGGGCGCGATGCAGCCCTTGTGGTTCAGCAAGGCGGCGGTCGACCGCCACGCTGCTACGCGGCTGACCCTGACGCCAGCCTAAAGCGCTTCGGCGATCGCGACGAGTGCGCGGTCGACCGCGGCGGTGGCCTGCGCGTCCGTCCCATCGGGCATGTCGTTGGCGAGCGCCGAAAAGATCAGCGTCTTGCCGCTGCGGGTTGTCAGATAGCCCGACACGGCGCGCGACGCGTTGAGCGACCCGGTCTTGGCGAACAGCTTGCCTTCGAGGATTGTGCCCTTGAAGCGGTTCTGGAGGGTCCCGTCGTGCCCGGCGATCGGCAGCGTGCCCCGCCACGCCATGCCCCACGGCTGGCGCGCAATCCAGCTGAGCAGGCCGACGGCAGCGCGCGGCGTAATGCGGTTATACGACGACATGCCCGAGCCATCGGCAAAGAAATATCCGGTCGCGGGCAGCCCCGCCTCGGTCATCACGCTGTGCATCACCGCCTGCCCGTCGGCGATCGAACCGCTACCCGCCTGCCGCGACACGCGGCGCAGCATCAATTCGGTGTGGAGATTCTGGCTCTCCTTGTTGATCCGCACCATATTTTCGGCGAGCGAGGGCGCGGTCAATTCGGCGAGCATCGCGGGCTCGGCCGGCAGCGTGGCTGGCGCACCCTTGCGGTTTTCGGGATCGTCGGCCGGGGTCAGCGGCCGGTGGCGCGCTTCGATTTTGCCATCGACGCGCACGCCGCGCGCGCGGAGCAGTTCGCCGAGGCGCCACGCGGCATAATGCGCCGGATCGTCGATGCCATAGCGCAGCGTCATCGGCGGCGCCTCGGCGCCGACCGTGCCGGTCAGGCGCAGGATACGGCTGTTCGGCATGCGGTCGGCCTCGATCGCATCTTCCTTGCCTGCGACGGTCGTGACCCGATTTTCGATGATATAATAGCCGGAGGCTTGCACGCTCGGTGCGGCGCCCACCGCTCCCGGCGCCAGCTTCACCACCAGCTCATTGTCGTCGAGCGTCAGTGCCGACACCCCGGTGCCATAACGCGACGAGATATTGTTCCAGCTCATCCCCGGGCTCCAGCGTTCGTCGGGGAACCAGCTGTCGTCGCCGCTGATATTGCGGACTTGGCGCGTCTTGGCTGCGACGGCGTCGGCGAGCGTCTGCAGGCAATCCGTCTTGCAGTCGTCGGCGCTCGACAGCAGCGCGTCGCCGCGGCCGTGCAGCACCACGTTGACGACGCCATCGGCGCCCGTTTCGAGCCGCACCCCCGTGCCCTTCGCATTCCGCTGGAGCAAAGGCAGTTCGGCATAGGCGATGGCGGTCGTGAACATCTTGGTGTTCGACGCGGGGATGAAGCGCTGGTCGGGGGCAATCGATACCAGTATTTCGCCGTCGAGCGTCGTGACGAGCATTCCGAAGCGCGAGCCCGTGGGCCCTTCGGCGAGTTTCTGCTCGACCGTCGCCAGCAGTGGCTTGGGCGCCGGGCTCGTCTGCGCGTTGACCGCGGTCAGCGAAAGCGAGAGGGCAAGCGCGGAGGCGAGAGCAAAGCGACCAATCGATGTTTTCATATTATCCCCGTTCGTCCCAGGCTGTAATCACCCGCTCGCCCACTGCGAGACGCAGGGTCGCGATGCCGCTGTCGCTATGGCGGGTCGGATGGACCCGGTTAGTGAGCAAGGTCCATGCGAGCCCGCGCTCGAAATCGATCCAGAGCCCTGTGCCGGTAAACCCCGTATGTCCGATCGTGTCGGCCGAACAGGCGTCGCCCCCATGCCATCCGGCAAAGGCGCGTTCCCAACCGCAGGTCCGGTGGCGTTCGTTCGCGGTGCGCACCTCGGCCATCATCGCGGGTGACAGCATCGAGCCGTCGAGCATAGCGCGCGCGAAGCCGAGCACGCCGTCGACGGTACCGAACAGCCCCGCATGCCCCGGCGCACCGCCGAGCGCGAAGGCGTTTTCGTCGTGGACCTCGCCCTTCATCACACGCCCGCGCCAGCTGCAATCTTCCGTGGCGACCGCGGGACCGGGCGGTGGGCCATAGCTCAGCCCCGCGCCGAGCGGCCAGTCGGACAGCAGAGCCCCGGTGAGGCGCTCAACCCCGATGCCGAGCAGGATGAAGTTGATGTCCGAATAGACCGGCGGCCCGTGCCGCCATTCGCGTTGCAGGACGAACGCGCGCAGCCGCGCCGGATCATCGCCATAGGTGTAGACGGGCTCGACCGCGGGCAGGAAGCTTTGGTGCATCAGGCAGTCGCGAAAGGTCAGCCGGCGCTCGGCGGCATTCGCGACGTCATATTGGCGGAGGTCCGGTATCGCGTCGGTCAGCGGCCGGTCGAGGTCGAGCCGCCCTTGTTCGGCGAGCTTCAGGATCATTATGGTGGTCGCGATCACCTTGCTGAGCGAGGCGAGGTCGAACCAGTGATCGCGGGTCAGTAGCTCGCGGCCGGGAACGAGCGCCGCCATTCCGGCGAGATGCACCGCCATCTCGCCATCGGCGTTGACGATACCGAGCGCGGCGCCCGGAATGCGTCCGCTTTCGACCGCTTCGAGCGCGGGGGCGAAGCCCCGTTCGCAGATCGCGTCGATGGTCATGGCGTGCGTCCCTTCACGCGGACGATTACCGGCAAGAGGAAGATCGCGGCAAAGCTGAGTGCGCCCGACAGCAGGAAGAAGCCGTCATAGCCGATCTCTGTCTGCATCGATCCCGACGCACCCGCGAGCAGGCGCGGCAGCAGGAAGGCGAAGCCCGACAGCAAAGCATATTGCGCGCCGGGATATTTCGGGCTGACGAGCATCGAGAGATAGACGACGAACACCGCGCCTGCATAGCCGTTGCCGAACTGGTCGACCGCGACCGAGGTGTAGAGGACGAGGGCCGAGGGCTCGCTGTGCCACAGCCAGACATAGATCCAGTTGCCCGCCGCCGCGGTCACCGCGCCGATCCCGAGCGTCCAGCCGAGCGACATCCGCGTCGACAGAAAGCCGCCGAGCGCAACGCCGAGCATACTCGCCGACAGCGCGACGACGCCGTCGGCGACGCCGATCTGGTGTAGGCTGTAGCCCCTGTCATTCCACAGGGGGTGCGAGAGCGTGAGCGTCAGCACATCGCCCATGCGATAGAGCGACACGAAGGCGAGCACCGCGAGCACCGGCGTGCCGTACCGCCAGAATAATTCGACATAGGGCGCGGCGAAGGTCGACATATTGCCCAGGGTTTCGGCGGGCAGGCGGCGGATACGGGGCAGGGCGAGCGCCAGCGCGACGAAGGGCAGCAGCGCGATGGCGAGGACGATGGGCGTGACATTGGTCTTGGCCGAAATGCCTGCGCCTTGTGCGGCGGAGAGCAGCGCCCAGCCGGCGGCAGCGGTGACGAGCGTGGCGACGACTATGACGAACAGGCTGGCGCATATTCCCGCGACCAGCGCCTGCATGCGCCCCTCTGTGCCTTCGCGTTCGGGCCGCATCGCTGCGAGGATCGGAAAGGGCAAGAAGGCTGCGACCGCGATGACCAGATAGGCCCATGTCCAGTCGGCCCACGCCGCAACCAATATCGCGCCGCTGCCCGCGGCGACCATTGCGCTGCGATAACCCCACAGATTCGCGGCGACGATCGGCGCCTGTTCGGCCTGCGTCGGGGCAAGCTCGATGCGCCAGCCGTCGGCGGCGACCTCGAGTGTCGTCGTCCAGAAGGCGAGCAGGATCGCGAACAAAGCGGTCAGCGGCAGGCTCTTGTCGCTCGAGGTGAAGGCCATTGCGACCATCGACAGGAAAATGCCGAGCTGCGACAGCATGATCCACCCGCGCCGCCGCCCCCAGAAGCGCGAAAATCCGGGGATGTCGTAACGCTCGATCAGCGGCGCCCACGCAAATTTGAAGGTCGGCAGCAGCGCGATCCACGCGAAGAAGCCGATGATGACGATGTCGACGCCGTGCCGCGACAGGCGCAGCGTCAGCACCGCGTTGAACATGTAGAAGGGCAGTCCCGCCGAAAAACCCAGCAGCAGGTAAAGGCCGAGCAGGCGCCGCGCCGATGGCTTGACGGGCAGGTCGCCCGCGAGGACGCCCGCCACGGCTTCGGCCGCTGCCGCGGTCACGCCTTATCCTCCGGCTCAACGGCCTTTTCCCAGCGCGCGACGACGCTCGTGACCGTCAGGTTCGCACTCGCGCTTGCTACGGTACGCGTCATGTCGAGCAGCCGGTCAAAGGGCAGGACGAAACCGACGACGAGCGCGGTCTGCTCGGCCGACACCCCGACCGCGGAGAGCACCGCGGCGAGCATGAACAGCGACGCCGACGGGATCGGCGCGGTGCCAAAGGCGGCGAGCGCGCCGGTGAGCAGGACGATCGCCAGCATCGACAGATCGGGTTCGACGCCGACTGCCTGCAGCGCAAAGATGCTGAGCAGCCCGACATACATCGCGGTGCCGTCCTTGCCGATGCTCGCGCCGATCGGCAGCACGGTCTTGGCGACCCCCGGCGTGATCCGCAAATCCTCGAGAGCGATGCGCAGCGCGACGGGCAGCGTGGCGGCCGAGGATGCGGTCGAAAAGGCGACCGCCAGCGCATCGACGATGGTGCGATAAAATCGCAGCACCGGCCGCCGCGCGACAAAGGCGATCAGCGGCACATGGACGAGCAATATCTGCAGGATCACCCCCGCCGCAACGCCGACCGCCAGCCAGCCGATGTTGGCGAACACCGCGACGCCATTGTCGGCGACCGCTTTCGCGATCAGCGCGAGCACGCCGAAGGGGGTGATCTCCATGACGATCCGCACCAGCTGGAACAGCACTTGCCCCGCCGATTGCAGCAGGTCCGCAATCGGGCGCCCCGCTTCGCCCGCGAGGATGACGCCGAAGCCGAAAAGGATCGAGAAGAAGATGATCGCGAGCATGTCGCCCTCGACCAGCGCCTGCACGATATTGACGGGGACAATGCCGATCAGCTGGTCGTGCAGCGATTTGGGCTCGCCGAGCGCGTGCGGGACGGCGCTGCCGAGGGCGGCGCCCTGTCCGGGTTCAAGCAGCAGGCCGACGATCATGCCGATTGACACCGCGCAGAAAGTGGTCGCCGCAAACAGGCCCACCGTCCGCGCGCCGACCGACCCCAGCTTGCGCGGGTCTGCGAGCGCGGTGACGCCCGAGGCGATGCTGATGAAGACGATCGGGACGACGAGCATCCGGATCACGCGGACGAACAATTCGCCGATGAAGGCGATCGCGCCGGTCGCGGCAGGCCAAAGGAGGCCCAGCAGCACGCCGACGACCATCGCGCCCAATACGCGTTGCCACAGCGGCACTGCGAACCAGCCGCGAAGAAACCCTGTCATCCGTCCCCCTGCTTTGGTCGTATCAAATCCCGCCCCAGAAACCGGGCCGCGGCGGCGACATGATGCCGTGCGCCGCGCTGACCCCGCCGTCGCGATCCTCTGCAAGCCAGAGCGGTCCGTCAAGGTCGACGAAGCTGCTCGTCGCCGCAATCGCCCACGCGGGCGCGATCGACAGCGACGAACAGATCATGCAACCCGTCATCACGCCGAGCCCGCGCGCCCGCGCCGCCTCGGCTAGCTCCAGCGCGGCAGTCAGCCCGCCGGTCTTGTCGAGCTTGATGTTCACGACGCCATAGCCGTCGGGCAGCGCCTCGAGATCGGCCGCGACATGCACCGCCTCGTCGGCGGCAATCGGGATCGCCGAGCGGAAACCGATGAGGTCGTGGTCGGCATCGGCGGGGAGCGGCTGTTCGAGCAGGTCGATGCTGAGATCGGCCATCAGTCCCTGCAGGTCGCGGACCTCGGCGATCGTCCAGCTTTCATTGGGGTCGACGATCATTTTCGGTTCCGGCGCCGCGGCGCGGACGGCTTTGAGCGCGGCGGCCGGATCGGCCCGGTCGACCTTGACCTTCAGCAGCGGCGCGTCGGCGAGTGCTGCGGCGGCGGCCGCCATGCGGTCGGGCGTATCGAGGCTGACCGTCATCGCGGTGACGATCGGGCGCAGCGGCTGTTGGAGGTCGAACGCCGCCGCTAAACTGCTGCCCGCGAGCCGCAGCTCCAGATCCCACAGCGCGCAATCGACCGCGTTGCGCGCGGCGCCAGCGGGCATCAGCTGCAGCAGCTCGTGCCGCGTCACCCCCTGCTCGATTGCGCCGCGCGCGGCTTCGATCGCGAAGACGGTGCTTTCGGCATTCTCGCCATAGCGGGGGTAGGGGACGCACTCGCCGCGCCCCGTGACCCCTTCTTGCACGATGGCGACGGTCACGACCTCAGCGGCGGTCTTGACCCCCCGCGATATACGAAACGGCGTGTGCAGCGGCAATATCTCGCCGGCGACGGTCAGGGTGCGGGGCATCGCCGGGCGGTCAGACGGTTTCGGCGACGGCAGGCGTATCCAGCAACCGGTCGAGGATCGTCTCGACCCCGAAGCGATAGGGGTCGCTTGTCGGCAGTCCGAATTCGGCCTCGATGCTGGCGCACAGGGCACGCGCCGCGTCCTCGGGCATCGCCGAGGTGTTGAGCGCGATGCCGACGACGCGCACATCGGCGTTGGTCAGCCGCGCTACGCGCAGATTGGCCTCGATCGTTTCGGCGATGCCGGGCAGCGGATAGTGCGGCAGGCCGCGCATATGCGGACGTACCGGGTCGTGGCAGAGGACGAGCGCGTCGGGCTGCGCGCCGTGCAGCAGCCCCGTTGACACCCCGGCGAAGGAGGGGTGATAGAGCGAGCCTTGCCCTTCGATCAGGTCCCAGCCGTCGTCGCCGCGTGCCGGCGAAATCTGCTCGATCGCGCCCGAGATGAAATCGGCGACCACCGCATCGAGCGGGACGCCGTCGCCCGCAACCAGGATGCCCGTCTGTCCGGTCGCGCGGAAGTCGGCGGCGACTCCACGCTTTTCGAGCGCGCTCGCGAGGCAGAGCGTCGTGTACATCTTGCCGACCGAACAATCGGTGCCGACGGTCAGCAGCCTCTTGCCCGCGCGCTTCTTGCCGTTGCCGATCGGAATGTCGGGGCGTGGGTCGCGCACATCGTGGAGCTTGCGGCCGAGCCGCGCTGCGGCTTCGACCAGTCGGGGTTCGGCGTTCAGCCTGTGGTGCAGCCCCGATGCGATGTCGAGCCCGGCGTCCATCGCGGCGAGCGCATCGACGATCAGATCCTCGCCCAGCTTGCCGCCCGCATTGGCGATGCCCAGCACCAGCGTCCTTGCGCCGGCGGCGTGCGCGGCGGCGAAATCCATGCGCGGCAGGTTCAGCGTCAGCGGGCAATCGTCGTGACGAAATTCGCCGACGCTGATGTCGGGCCGGAACACGGCAAGCCCGCGCGAGGTCTTGATATCAGCGGGGTCGCTGGAGTGGCCGAGGTAGAGAAGATAGGGCGTTTCGATCATGGGTCAGCACAACCTGCATAACAATGGAAAAGCCGATCCTAGCCCCGGCGGCCGCGGCGCCCCAATATCTAGCGCCTCATATCCTATAGCCTGATGCTATAATGCCTCGAGTACCGTCGCAAGCACCGCGAGAAATGCCGACGCCGTCTTCGACGGCGGACGGTTCTGCAGATAGACGGCGTTGATGTCGAAAGTGATCGCGGGCTGCAGCGGCCGGCTCGACAGGCCGGGCGGCAGCGCGGCCTGCGCGGTGAAATTGTCGACGATCGCCATGCCTACCCCCGCATTCACCAGCGCCGCGGCGACATAGTAGGTGCGCGCGGAAACGACCTCGTCGAGCTCGACCTCGAGCCGGCTGAGTTCGCTCGACAGCATTCGCCCGATCGGTCCGCCCTGTACGGGGCTGATGAACTTGTGCCCGCACAGCTCGTCGAGGTGCAACCGCGGCGGCGCTCCGGGCATATCCCCCTCCCGGTAGATGACGACCAGTTCGCCCTCGCCGATCACCTGATGCGCGACCGGCGCCGACAGCGGCACCTCGAAGCTGATCGCGATGTCGGTTTCATGCTCGTAGAGCTTGCGCACCATTTCGTCGTGGTGCAGCGTCTGGAGGTCGAACATGATGTCATCATGGTCGCCGAGGAAGCGTGACACCGCCTCGGGCACCGCGCCGAGACCGAGCGAGGGAAGCGCGGAAATGCGGAGCAGCCCGCCGCGCCCGTGCCGCAAATTCTGGCAGGCCTGGCGCAGCGAGCGCACGCGGTCCTGAATGTCCGACACTTCGGCGAACAGCGTGTGCGCATCCTGCGTCGGGATCAGCCGCCCCTTCGACCGTTCGAACAGCGTCAGGCCGATCGAACGTTCGGCATGGCGCAGCACCTTGGTAACCGATGGTTGCGACACGTTGAGCGACCGCGCCGCGGCGCTGACCGTGCCGTGCAGGAAGACCGCATGGAATATCTCGATCTGGCGCAGGTTCATCCCGTTACGATCCCGAAGTTGCGATGCGGGGCATGAGATTGCCCCTTGTTTTGGCCCGATATTGTTGTGGCTTTGATCTCTATGCCATCGGGTTATAGGGGGTGCAACAACGCTGTCTGGACGCGGGATGCCTGTTCGAGACATCTTCGTTGCCGAAAAAGCCGGGTTGCGGCGCCCACCCGATGTCGCCCGCCATCATCCCCATGGAAGGATCACGCCGATGCCCCAACCGCTTGCCTCGCTTTCGGTTCGCCGGACGATCGGCTCGCTTTCGGTGGCCGCGGCGTTGCTGTGCGTCGCCGGCGCGGCGGCGAAGGCGGACGAGATGGCCGATGTGATCATCCGGGGCGGTACGATTTATGACGCCGACGAAGGAC